>TARA_R110000868_G_scaffold108065_1_pt1 | contig 85915 bp, 57 predicted proteins | sample TARA_R110000868 | Tara Oceans TARA_R110000868 (sample SAMEA4397489) | marine metagenome | biome: Polar Biome; feature: [SRF] surface water layer (ENVO:00010504); material: water (ENVO:00002006), including particulate matter (ENVO:01000060) such as... | depth 5 m | reverse complement strand
CAAGTTTAAAACTTTGTTCATTGCGAACGGTTTAGTTATGCTAACCGCGTTTGTTGGTTGCAGCAAAGATGATGGTATAGGGCCTGCCGGCTGTAACAACTGGTCGGAAAAATACCTTTCCCAGGCCCAAGCGTATTCCGATGCTTCAGCGGCGTACAGCAATGACCCCACCGTAACCAATTGCAATAAATTGAAAACGGAAGGTTTGAACTATGCAAAAGCCCTTGAGGGAATTTTAAGCTGTGTGCCTACCCTTAATAAAGCAGATTTTAATCAGGACATAAAAGACTTAAAAGCAGAGATTAACAGCACTGCTTGCGAAGAATAACCCTATAAAACTATAAAAATGGAAACATCAAATAACCAAACTACAGTAACAAGCGAAGGTAAGAACATTGCCGTTATCGCCTACATCACCATCATTGGCCTTATAATAGCCTTTGTCATGAACAATGACAAGAAAGATGCCTTTGCGACTTACCATATAAAACAATCCTTGGGCTTGGCCTGTACAGGTCTTGCATTAGGGGCCATAGGCATGATCCCCATATTGGGGTGGATCATTAACCTCCTTGGCATTTTTGTCCTCCTCTATATGTGGATCATGGGATTAATGAACGCTTTCAATGGCAAAGAAAGTCCTGTTCCATTCTTAGGGGAAAAATTTGTGGAATGGTTTAAAAATATTTAAATGTTGATTTCAGCCATATAAAAAACTATAATGCCATGCGTCTCCTATATCTATTAACAATATTGTTGTTTTTGTTTTCGTGCAACGAAAGCAAAAAAGAAAAAACTGACACTGTTGATGAGGTTTTGGAGGATTTTTCCAAAATGCCGGATTCTGTTATTTTAAAAGGCTTTGCCATTTTAGATACCATTCAATTAAAACCGGTAACGGAAATGGTAAAGGAACTTAGGCAAATCCCAGAACTCCAAGAAATAGGTGTAGGTGACGAATTGCTGAGTTTTAGACTTAAAAATGGGCCAACGATGTTAATTAAGCTCAAAGAATTTTCGTCCCAAACAAAAGGAGGTACTGCAAATATTGCAGCACCCCCGATTATGCTTCTGAACAATTTCGTTGCCGACAAAAACTCCTCCAATGTGGTAGGCGCACAACGGGGCGAAAATCGTCAAAATAAAAAAGCTTTTTTGTTGGCTCCTTTTGAATGGCAATTTGGGGTAGCCGATGACCCTATAATTCCATTTAATAAGTTGCCCGAATATCGTAATTATAAAGGTAGGGTTACCTATAAGGCGAATAAAACAGAAAACGAGCAGCATATTTCTTTTGAAGATTACCTATCCTTTAATGATTATGACGTGGTGCATTTTAGCTCACATGCGGGTAAAACCTGTAAAGTAGAGGAAGAGGACACTAAGCCTTCCAGTGATTGCCGCACATACATTTCATCAGGTATTAAATTCAAAAAAGAAGATCAACAAGAATTAATTAAATTAATCAAGAGTAAAAATGTTAGAGGTATTTCTTTGGAGTACGGCGAATTATTTTTTATACCTAAGTTTTTTTCAGACGCTTATCCCAAAGTTAACAATAAGCTATTTGTATTTAGCGCATGTGAATTAGGCCAGCAAGGAGACTTACAGACCACTTTTAATAATATTATGCAAAATGGACAACTCTTTTATTGGCAAAATATTACCAATGCCCTGGACGCCTATAAAGCCTTTCACCATTTGTACGATAGGATGCTTCAATATGGGGAAACTGCTCCCACAGCATTTAAAGAAATGCCAGATTCCCTAAAAAACAACATTCCACTTTTGAAATATTTAAAAGAGGGTAGCGATACCGAACAGTCGTATAACTTCTTAAAAATGGCCACCCATGGTAATGCCATGCATATCATAGAACCGGTTAGTTTTATAGACCTAAAAACAGGGGAAGAATTGCAGGAAGGTGTTGTCTACCCTTTTGAGGGTATCCTAGAAGATGATGAACCCGAAGAGGCTAGTTTTACCATGGAATTTTTGGGGTATACTGCGAAAGAAATGAAAAATAAAGGTATGAGTTTTTCATTAAAACTTGATGGCCAAACGGTGCTAGACCATATTTCCTTTGTTCCCGATACTGACCCCAACGATAATATAGAGGTAAAAGCGGGCAAAAACGAAAAAACCACTTTGGTAACTTTTAAAGGCGTAAACCTAAAAAAAGACCTGAAAAAAAATAGCTCTGTAAAATTGGAAGCATTCTTTCATTTTAGCGAGGAAAATTATGGCTATCAAATGATCCATGTATTAACTGGAAGTTCAGATATGCGCATTGTCGTTTCATCATCCGACGCAACCATCACTATGTTTTTTGATGCGGATAATTATGGTCTTAAGGCGATCTACCCAACTGAAAACAAGGTTTTATATTCAGACGAAGAAGGCTACATATACATTAACGCCCCAGGCAAAGGTTGGTTAAAAACCAAGTTGATCCAAATGTTTAGTGCAGTAGCACAACTTGCTCCTATAGATATGGACTTTACGGGCTTAGAGATGAACAAAGGTTCGGTAATGCACAAAATACCTGCCTTTGCATCAGAAATTACTATTTCGATCTTGGAAAAAGAACCAAGAGCAGTAAAAGTTAGTGAAGGTGTTGGCACAGAAAACACTGTTTTTATTTTCGATGGTAGGGCAACATTAACTTTTGATAGTCAGAATAGGTTGGAATCTATTGTGGAAGGAGCTGCAAGTTTCAATTATTATTATGAAGAACAACAGATAACATTCCCTAATGCTCAAATATTATCAATACCGTCATTTCAATAAATGACACCAAAAAACACAATAAAACAGGCAGGGTTACAGTGCCAATTTCCTTATGAATCCCCCATGGCTAAATTGTCTGCTGACTAAGTTAAAAAGTACTATTAAGAACCAATAAATACAAAATCATGCGAATGCACTTTATACTACTATTGGCAGTCTTACTATTTTCCAGGAACACGAATGGGCAAATGAATTTTTCCAATCTTGATGCCGACGGGAGTTTTCCCAAAATCGAGATCAACAATACCAACACCACCCTTTTCGCTAAAATTGGCGAAAACACCAAGCCTTGGTTACATTGGAACGAAGTGCCCAAAAATATTGAAAGCGGGAATGGACGTTCCATATTTAAAATGACCGTTTACAACAACGATGGTATAGCTAACAGAACTTTCGAAATATCCTACACCATTCCCTATGGCCAATCCAATACCGACCCCACGGCAAATATTAAAGCCACCTATATCTACAGGGACAAAAGACCCAATAAGGTATTGGATGAACATTTTAAACTAATACCATAATCATTTACACCTATGAAAACCAATCTATTTTATGTACTGATAATTCTATTTGCAGCTGCTTGTCAAGATAGCCCTAAAACAGAAAAAAAAGAAGCAGTGGACTTAATGGTCACTGCTGCAACCGAAAAAGAAAAGGAGGAAACAAAAACCAATCCATACCAAGATTCTGATAATCAGAAGGCGCTTTATAAAGCTTTAAAAAAGAAAACGCCTTTAACAGGTGAACAATTGTTACCCATAATACCCGAACAAATTAATGGGAATGCAAAAATAGGAGAACATAGGTTCGAGGCTAGCAGTCAAGCTGCTAATGGAGCGTACGGCTCCTTTGATAGTCCTTATAATTTCTGGATCGAGGACGGGTCGGGCTCAAGGTCCATAGTTCGTAACTTTTTTGATAGCTTAAAATTCAAGAATCAGGGTCCAGAAGGAACAGAATACCTGTACCAAGAACGAGATGGCTACCAAACTGTTGCTTTTTTACAGCCAAAGATTAAAAGAAACCAAATTTCTTTTATCTACAATGATAGATTTCGGATTTCTTTGGAAGGATCAGACTCCCCAGAAGCCTTATGGTCGTATTTCGACTTTGAAAACCTTAAAAAATTAGATCAATTCAACTAAAAAAACATGAAAAATCTACTAAAATCGGCCGTTGTTATAATGCTTTTGGTCTCTTGTAAAGAAACCCCAAAAACGTCAGACCCCTCAGCATCCAAGATTTTGGATGGGGTAGTAAATGAAGTTACTGGAAAGAATGACGATATAAACAAAAAGTATGATAATCTTCACAAGGATTTAGGCTCCAAGACCCCATTGACCAATGACCAACTAATAGAGGCATTCCCGAAAAAATTGAGCAATCTAAGTTTGGACCCCTCTGAACAAAACATCATAGAACCCGAAATTACCGATACCCAACTTGTTACCGGCAGCTTTGGAGATGATACTATTAGAATGGAAATTTTGGATGCCGCGGGGCAGAAGGCTGTTGGTGCCATTATACCCTTAAAAATGTTGCACCTTAACAAGATAACTTCAGAAAGCAACAATACCATAAGATATTCCAAAATAGAGCGCAGTGGAATATTAACCTTTGGAACGGATCGGGACGAGAATACCAAAGCAGATTTTCAATCCGAACTTAGGTTTCTCTATGACAATCGATTTTATGTTACCCTTGAGGGCAAAGGGATGGATACCGATGCGCTATGGAAGGCCATGGGAATCGATAATTTAAATCAATTTAAGAATTTAAACAACTAATTTATTTAACCGTGGAATATTTTGAATCACTTAGCCAATTTCAATTAGCAGGTATTTTTTTACAATTGGTGGTATTACCTTTTATTTTTTTAAAGATGCGACTTTTTTGGTGGGCAAAACAATCCCTTCATTGGCCCAAAATTGATGGAGTAGTTGAAAAAGGGCTCGACTTCCCCCTATCCAAAATAATCAATTTTCTATATTCTTATAACCTAAATGGCACTACTTATAAGGGTAAAAAACCATTTTTTGCCAATTCGTTTAAGAATTTTTCACAAAAGAAAGCTTCAGGATTAATTGCTAAATATACTTTAAGTAAGCAAGTTGCAGTTTTCTACAATCCATCAAACCCAAGCATATCCACACTGGAGCCAGGAAGAAAAGATGGTGTAATAGGTGCTTTACTATTATTGTTCCTACTTTTTTTATTAGGAGCCATATCTTTTTATCGTCCCTCCCTAATAGTGGAAATCATAGATTACGTTTCTAACCTGTAAAACACATTTATTATGAAAAAATCAGTTTTATTTTTAATGGCCTTTACATTTCAAATTACCATGGCCCAACCAAATTACACCGTGGAGAATAATCCATTGAAAGCTATGGACCTAGTCCTATTTTCCTTTGGAATGGACAACCCGCTTACGGTAGGAAGCATCTCAGATGCTGGAGAAATAACTTTAAATTTTCCAAAAGACCTAAATTTTATTTCTGATGAAACAAAAGCGAATTACATGTCGGACACAGCGTTTACCCTATTTTCCAAGTGTGATAATAGTTATGACATACTAACAGAGGATAAAAATGGTAAAGCAGTCAATGCCGGTTTCATTTCATTAAGCGCTAAGGATAATCCATATTCAGGTTTGATTTTTATAGTTACGGATGAAGAGTTGGTGCCTTGGCTGGAAGATACCTATTCCAATAACGCCGTATCGGGATCCTTTTTTGAACTGATTTATTTGGAATCGGATTTTGATTATCAGGGGGAGTGCACTTCTACGGTCTCCAACACGGAAAAAGACACTATTGTAACCTCCTACACCTACGATTTGCAACTAAAAGCCGGATTTAACTTTATTGAATACAAAATTGAAAGCGTAGCGGAGCATGAGGTGCCTAGCATGTACCAGGAAAATGTATTTGACAAAATAGTTAAACCTAGTAAAATAACGGTTTCTTCATTACAATCTATACCGCCGACAGCATTGTGGATAGGGAAATTCTTTTAAAATTAGGAAACATGAAAACAATATCCCTACTCTTTTTCATACTTATATTTTTTATTGGGTATGTGGGATTCTCCCAAACGCCGGAACAACAAAAAATGATAGATAAGGCACTAAAAATGCGCGACAGTATCATGGAGTGTATAGGCCTGGAAGAAGTACTTCAAAAGGCTGATCAGCAGCAAAAAAAGCTAGACTCAGATAAAAAAAGCAGTACTAAAACGAGTCCTATCCCTAAAACCACAAAAAGCGAGGATAAATATTGGAAAAACACTTTAGCCAGTAACAACAATAATAAATTGACCAATTGGAACAAAGGGGAGGCCGATCTTGTATTCAACTATTCCTACGACTCCAAAAACGATAAAATAAATTTTGTGGAAGTTGGGGTTATTAAAGCGGATGGCACTATTCAATTGAATCCGACTAAAAAAATTCCTGTTTTAAAACCCTTAAATGATTTTAAAAATAGCAACACTTTTTTTGATATCCACGATCCAGACTCTTATCAATATAATAATGAAAAAGCTGGCTTTAAGCTCAACCCTTATTTATTGGTTTACCAAAATGAGCAGCAGATAGGGATTTTAACCATTGGAAATTCCGCAAAAGTAACCCTAAACTTATTAACGCCCGGAGATCTCTACTTTGGTGATGAGGGATATCTCATGTCTTGGGTATATGTAGCCGAAGTGTGTTCCATTAAGGCCAATGAAAATTGGAGTGGGGATTTAAGTAATACAGGGACTCCGTTAATGGTCGAAACCAATGTTGTTTATGACCTGAATTTTAATCCAGGTTGGAATATGGTAAAAACCGAGGTTATTGGCACCTACGAATTTCCAAATGCCCCGGAAGAGGATAGATCAAGGTATAAAAAACATAAACACACCACCATTACTTCCTTACCAAAAGATGCCACTTACTTCTTTAGATCAACCGTACAATATTAGATTTATAAATAACTATAAAATGAAAAATACTAAAATCAGTTTCCTAATCCCCATTACATTGTTGCTTGTAATGGCATGTAACAACAAAGAAAAAAAATCCACTACTACTCTAGACGCTGCAGTGGATAAAGCTAAAAAGGAAATAACCTCTTCCTCCTTTGACTCCCCTTGTGAACTTATTGGCCTGGCTGATATTAAAAATATTTTTGCCGTGGCAGAAGTTCCAATAGAAACGGAGGATAAAGTTTTAACCTTTCCTACCTGCATATATAAATGGGAGGATGGCCAAGTTTTTAGCATTAAAGAAATGGCAGGTCAACAACTTAAAATGGGTAGGCCCAGTGAAGTATTAATTGTAATGGTAAAAGGGTGTACCGAAGACATGTACAACAGGTCCACAAAAGTTTATAAGCAACCACAGGTGGTTCCGGATTTAGGCGAGATGGCTGTTTGGGACTCAAGAATGTCCCAATTATCTTTTCTTTCACATAGCCTTATGTTCCATGTTCATGTAAAAGTATCCAACGACGATCAGAGCAATATGGAAAAAGCTATTGAAATTTCAAATTTGATAGCAACAAAACTGTAGCAATCCAAACTCCAATAGGACATTGGCAGCCCATAAAGACTTTTGAAATTTATGGGCAATCTTTTTGCTCGCTATTTTTCAAGGGAAAAAATGAATTTTGACCCTTTTCCCAGCTCGGATTCCACATGTATCGACCCGCCTGATTTTTCAACAATTTTCTTAACCGTTGCCAATCCAATTCCATTGCCACTAACACCAAACTTATCCTTTGCCGCTATTTTTTCGAAAATTTTAAAGATCCTTTCTTGATACTTTGTTGCTATACCAGGTCCATTGTCCTCAATATAAAAAAGGTAATGAGTGTCCAGTTCCGATACCCCTAGCTCAATTTCAACCACCTTCTTTTCATTGTATTTAATGGCATTGGTGACCAAATTTATGAGTATCTGATGAATAGCTGTTTTATTGACCGTAATATGGGTCAATTCTGTCTTTAAAACCAGATTTAAACTGTGGTCATAATTAAAAAGTCCCTCTATATCCGTTATCAAACTTTTTAAATCAATATTCAATTTTTCCTCCCTTAGTATGCTCTCAGCTTTGCTATAGTTCAGTAGACCATCTATTAGACCAATAAGATTATTGGAAGAACTTGCGATCAATTCCAGCATCTCCAAACCTTCACTATCCAACAAACCCTTATATTGGTTCAGGAATAGTTGTGTTAAACTGGAAATATTTATGAGGGGCGATTTAAGGTCGTGGGCGGCTACAAGTGCAAACCGTTCCAAGACCTCATTTTTTTCTTCCAATTCCATTATGGTTCCCTCCAATAATGACTTACTTTTTCGAAGTTCCAGTAAATTCATCACTTGGTTTGAAAGGGCAGATAAGGAACGTATTTGACTTTGACTCAACAAATTAGGTTTATGGTCTATAACACACAAGGTTCCAAGCGGAAATCCAGCCTGACTGATCAACGGAACCCCAGCATAGAAAATAACATTTGGATCTCCTTTCACTAAAGGATTGTCATGAAAACGTTCGTCCTGTCTAGCATCCTGTACTATAAATACCTCATTGGGTGTACTAATGGCATGTCCACAAAAGGCGTATTCCTTTGGTGTTTCCGTAGCATCCACTCCGTAATGGGACTTAAACCATTGCCGTTTATCATCTATGAGGCTAATAAGGGAAATTGGGGTACCACATATTTCCGCAGCAATAGTGGTTAAATTGTCATAGTCGGATTCTGGAAAGGTATCAAGAATGGAATAGGAATCCAATTCCTTAATTCTTTCCTTTTCATTTGTAGGTGTTTCTGGAGCTTTCACGGTCTATTTATTTGAGAGGGCCCACAATTAAAACACCATGGTCTTGGTTACGTCATTAAGTGTATGGGTTATGGTAAAGGTAAGTGTTTTAAGATCAGCTATTAGGTGGGCTGTATCTTTAACATTTGTCCACAAAATGTTCAATTCACTTTCAGAAGTTTCCTTAATTATCACGCTACCCAAAAATGCCTTTGAAGTATTTCTTAATCGAATTATGGCTAGTTGATGTAAAACAATATCCCTTTTAAGGCCTTGCTCCACATCCTGCATGCTTAAGGTGGTCCTATTAATTTCCTTATGTCCTCCGCTACCGCCATTATCAGCCGCCACATAATCATTTTTTCCAGCAAAAATATCCAAATACCACACTTGAGGGATGCCTGGCATAAACATCTGGATAGCCCTTGCCAGTAGCAATTTTTGTTCGTTTTCTCCCAAGGCACTAAAAAAGGTGGCGTTTACCTGATAATAGGAAATTTTTTTTCCTGATGGGTCGTACAAATTTTTAACCCTTCCTCCCCTTTCCATGATTTTATTCATGATATCTTCAATCTCCGTATCCAACAACAAACCCTGATTATAAATACCATTTACCTGCTTGCCCTTTAAATCTAACACAGGTATTCCGTCATGGCATCCCAACATATTTACTGTTTTATAATCCTTGTTTATAATTTCCTTGGCCCAGGTTAAAAGTGCTTTGTTAGTGCCATGTTCCAAAGTGTGTATGGTAAGCCCGGGAAGGAAGAAATCGTAAATATAATAACCTTTATTTGCCACCTCATCGTGCAAATGAAGGCCGTATTCTGCGTGAATTTCAGGGAGCAACATTAAATTGTTCTTTTGGGCTATTTGCCTTATGCGCTCCAAATACTCCCAAGTACCTGGTTTGTTAAAAAAATTTGTTTGTCCTATTTCCTTATGCAGATAGGCAAAGGCATCCAACCTTAAAATTGTACACCCAAACCCCTTTAATTTCTCCAAGGTTTCCTCATAAAAATCCCAAACCAAGGGAGATTTAGCATTGACATCCATTTGCCCCAGATAGGTCCTATTTCTATTTACGACCTGAATGATTTCACTTTTGAATTTATTACAATCGCCAAAATCCAGGTTCTTCAAATCTTCTTCTTGCCCTAATGCTCCATTAACCTTTTTACAGATTGTTATGGCATCCCCATCCGACAACCCTTTTATAACTACCAAATCCTTGGGAGCAATTTCATTATAATCAATATGCTGATAAAAGGTATTCCAATAGGGCTTTTCCGTACCATCCGGAAAATAAACCTTTAAAATGGGCAATCCTGATTTCCTCATAAAAAGTTTATTGAGAAACTCTTCTTTTGGGATTATTACCCCATTCCCATCCATTTGTCCATGGTCTTTCCAAAACTCGTTCCAATCAATAAAAAAATCCTTGAATTTGGACTCGTCCCCATGCTTCAATACATCTTGGAACTGTGGTGACGCAACAGACAAGTGGTTTAAAACAATATCAAACTTCAGCTTTATATTCAGCCTATCCAAGGCCTTTAAATCAGCTTCGGAAACCAATTCCTTATTTAAATTATAATCTACTATGGAAAACCCTCTATCCAAGTCGCTATTAAAAAAAGTGGGCAATACGTAAAACAAGGAAAACGCATCTTTAAAATCGGGCATTTCCAACATAACAATTAGGTCATGTAGATGAACACCTATACTATCAGGATAGGCATTGAGCATTACCCCATTGCCAATATTTCTGGTATTTCCTTTATTTTCCTTTGACATTTAGTTTTGTGAATTCTTAACTATCCTATAGGTTGAAGACTTATAGCAGTTTGGATAATATATTAATGTTATCTGGCAACCTACCTACATTCTGTAATTTTAATGCCGCTAATTGTAATGCCACTTCCAAGCATTTTTCAACAGGCTTCTCTTTTATATATGCAAATAGGAATCCTGACCAAAATGCATCGCCTGCACCAGTGGCATCCATTATATTATCCACTTTTATAGCAGGCAATTGAATAACTCCTTTTCCGTTTTGGGATAACTTTACACCCTTACTACCAAGGGTTAAGCATACCAACCCCACCCCTTCCGAGTGGAAGAAGTTAAATATTTCATCATGGGACAGGGTTTGCTCAAAAAGCCTAAACATATCATCCTCACTTATCTTGACCAACGGATCAAATTTGCAATAAGCCTTAATTACCCTTAGGGCTTCCTCCTGGCTGTCCCATAATTTTTTGGCATAATTTACATCAATACTTAATTTACAGCCTTCGTTGTATGCCTCTTCGGCCTTGTTTAAAATGGTGGTCTGCCCGGGGTCCTTGCTTAAGGCAAAACAGGTGGTATGAAATATTGTTGTCTTCGCAAGAGTTTCCTTGCTTATTTGATTTTCGCTAATGCGGTAATCTGCCTTGCGAAAAGGGATAAATTCTGGTGTTGTTTCTGATCTTGAAACAAAAATTACACTGGTAGGCGTGCCATCTATAGACTTTATATATTTGGTATCAACACCAACTTCATCAAGTCTCTTAAAAATATATTCGCCAAAGGCATCATCACCTACAGCTGCTATCAATACCGATTTTAATCCTAATCTGGCCGAATTCATCACAACATTGGTAGGCGAACCGCCTAAATATCTATGATAATCCCTCGTTTCATTAATATTAACCCCCGTTTGGTGCCCTATAAAATCGATAAGCACTTCCCCAACACATAGAATGTCTATACTTCTCTTAGTTTCTGTCAAATTATTATTCATGAAATTAATTCGGTCTTAAACCCATCTCCTTTGTAAAAGATAATCGGTAATTATTTTGGTCCGGTTCTATAAACTGTATTCAATTAATTTGTGCTTTTGCATAATCTTTGGAAATAAACAAACAAGAAATGGCTCCCAGAACAAAACACACCCCCACAAAAGCCAAGGCATTTCTAGGATCCCCCTGAAACAAAGAATCATAAAAAAATGGTACGGTTGCCATACTAATAAATTGTGGCACCACTATAAACATGTTAAAAATTCCCATATAAACACCCATTCGCTCCATAGGCACCGAATAGGAAAGTATTACATAGGGAACAGCCATTATTGAAGCCCAGGCCAAACCAACCATAAACATACAGATGTAAAACATGGTTGTGGTAGTTGCTACCAACATAGAAAAGAACCCTATAGCACCTATAACCAAGAAAACAGAATGCGTTAACCTATGCCCCAATTTCTTTCCTATCCATGGAATGGCAAAAGAAATAGCAAAACAGGCAACACTAAAAATGGCTAGGCTAATACCCCCATAAAACGCTCCCTTTTCAAAATCTGGATGTTCCGGGGAAGCGGCTCCAAACACATGTCTTGAAATGGCCAAGGAAAGATATTGCCACATTAATGGCAAACCGTACCAGACAAAGAACATGACCCACCAAAGTTGCTTCATGGTTTTGGGCATTTTTACAATCGCCTCCTTAACTTCCTTTAAGACTTTAGCAAAACTTCCCTTTTCTTTTTTTAATTTTTCTAAATCTTCAGGAGGATATTCATCAGTTGTGAAAATGGTCCACAACACAGTACCTAACATGACCATTGCTCCCAAAACAAAAGAATATTTTATAAAATTGGGAATGCCATTTGCATTTTCCAACTCGGCAATTTCGCCATATGCCCCAAGAGTAATAATACCTATAAAACCGAGCAACCATGGCATTATGTTCGCCGAGAATTGACCCAAGCCTACAAAAAAACTTTGAACCGAGAATCCCAATGTTCGCTGTTCTGAAGGCAATTTATCCGCTATAAAAGCCCTAAAAGGTTCCATAGCAATGTTCATTGAGGCATCCAGAATCCACAATAGACCTGCAGCCATCCAAAGAGTAGAAGAATAGGGCATAAAAATCAAGGCAATACTAGCTAAAATAGCCCCCACCAGGAAATAGGGACGACGACGTCCTAGTTTGGTCCATGTTTTATCGCTCATGGCGCCAATAATAGGTTGTACCAGCAACCCTGTAAGGGGTCCTGCCAGCCACAGCCAGGGTATTTGTGCCTCATCCGCACCTAAATACCTATATATAGGACTCATATTGGCCTGCTGTAGTCCGAATCCGAATTGTATTCCTAGAAATCCGAAATTCATATTCCAAATTTGCCAAAAACTTAACTTAGGTTTGTTTAGCATACGATATATTATTGAAGGTTATGCCTATTGTCCAACAGGCAGTTGTTGTCCCATGAATTTAGTGAATTCCGTACAGTCCGAGAAAATAATGAGTACTTATACACCCTACTTTTTTCTTTTATAATTACGTAACGCTATTTAAGAATTGGTCATGGATGAATGGTCCCTATCCTAGTTATCAAAGAACAACCTAAAAAACTGTTCTCCCATTAGGCCTCCAAATATTATTGATTCAAGGGTATTATAGCCTAGTTAGCAAAAGAGCCGATGTAAAGTTTCCAAAACATCAGCTCAATTTACATAACACTTGAAAAAATAATCAACCAACCTAAAATTTTTATATTTTGACGTAGACCACACATCCTGAGAAAGGATATTGCGCTACCGATTTATATGTTTCATTAAAGTATGCCATACCTATAGAATCCAGATTATCCATTTCATAAGAGAAGATGGTAAAACACTTTGTAATTCCATCTATTTCCTATTATTCGCAAGGTTCGATGCTAAATTTATAATTATAAACACCTAAAAATATCAATCTCCCAAACGAAATCGTTTTCGAAATCAACGAAAACGATTTAGATTTTTATTTTTTTCGTACATTCATAATAGAAAAGCAATTATACTAGATGAAACCGGTAACCTTAAAACAGATAGCTGAACAATTAAACATTTCTGTAACCACTGTTTCCAAAGCGCTTAAGGACTATCCGGACATTAGCAAAAAAACAAAGGCTATGGTGAAGGAATTGGCCCTAACCTTGAATTATAAACCCAACTCTTTTGCTGTTAACCTAAGAACCAAAGAGTCCAAGACGATTGGATTGATAATTCCTGAAATTGTCCATCATTTTTTTTCAAGTGTTATTAAGGGCATTATAGCCCAGGCTGAAAAAAAGGGCTATTTGGTAATTATTCTTCAATCCAATGAGTCCTACGAATTGGAAAAAAAACAAATAGACCTGTTATTAAGACAACGTGTAGATGGCATCTTAATTTCATTGGCCAATGGCACGGCCGATTACAATCATTTGACAGAAGTATTGGCCCAAGATAAACCCTTGGTAATGTTCGATAAAATTGCCAAAATTGTGAAATGCTCCAAGGTTATCATAGATGATAGAAAAGCAGCTTATGTGGCAACGCAACATTTAATAGATACGGGTTGCAAGCGTATTGCCCATTTTAGGGGAGCCCTTTTGCCCCAAAACTCCATTGATCGCTTTCTTGGATATAAAAAGGCTCTATTGGATAATAATCGGCCTTACGACCCATCTTTGGTCTACATATGTGAATGTGGGGACAATAGCTTTGAAGAAGGAAAAATGAATGCGCGCCAATTATTAAAAGACCACAATGATGTTGATGGTATCTTTATAAATACAGATTTGGTAGCTATTGGTGCCATTACAGAATTTAACCAACAAGGAATAAAAGTACCGGAGGACATCTCCATAGTTGGCTTCAGTAATTGGTTTATGTCCTCGGTCATTTCCCCCACTCTAACAACAATTGACCAGCCGGGATACTTAATGGGAAAAACAGCCTTTAAGCAACTCTACAAGGAAATGCAACAAGTAAAGAACAAAAAACCAATAGTTTTTGAAAACATTGTTTTACCAACAGATCTAGTAAAACGGCAATCTACCAAGTAAGTTGTCAAATAAGTTAGATATAAACTAGTAATAAACTTTCCTAATTCCATTATTACCCGAGAGTGTACCCGTTGTAATTGCGAGCTACACTATACACAAATTATTGTACAGTACACCCGAAAGCTGCAACCTTTTCACATGCAACATTACCATCAAAATAGTGTCCATAAAGTCATGGCGGAAATGCAGGGTGATATTCGGCAGTTACTCCGTATTAAAGTAAGCAAACCAGCGGATTAAAACGTAAAATTTGACCGATCTTCATCCACAACCATAGTTGAACATGCTTTATTAACAATATAATTCTATAACAGAATATATATCATATCTATAATATTATCGGAACAATATTTACGTATTACTAATTATAGCGCCCTTGTGCAACATAATTCACAGAATTTGCTTCATAACTACTATTTACCTCACACCCTTGAGCATATATTTGTCTTATTACATTGTGATTCAATTACGGTGGATTATGGTAATTCAACTAACTAAAACTTTAAACTATGATTAAACTTAAACACGCAATAATTGCTATTATTGTATTTGTCGGGCAATTTGCCTATTCACAGACATCGACGGTCAGCGGTGTTGTTTCTGATGATACGGGTACTCCGCTTCCAGGGGCATCAATTGTTGTATCGGGTACCGCAATAGGGACCACAACAGATTTCGATGGCAATTTTACCTTACCCAACGTTCCTTCTACAGGAAGTTTAATAATAAGTTATATTGGATTTGAAAAAATGACGGTTGCCCTAAATGGCAGGACCACTATAAATGTAAGCCTTGTACAGGACCTTGAAGCACTGGAAGAAGTTGTCGTGGTGGGATACGGTACCCAGAGTCGATCGGAAGTAACTGGAGCTATATCCACTATTAAATCCGAAGACATTACTGCCATACCGGTTACCAATGCGGAATCTGCCCTGCAAGGGAGAGCCGCAGGTATTACCGTTATTAGCAATGGATCACCAGGTACTGCTCCGGAAGTACGTATCCGTGGTTTGGGAACCATGAACAGTAGTGCACCTTTATATGTTATAGATGGTGTTATTTCAAATTCTGGACTTTCTGGATTAAACCCCGGAGATATAGAAAACATCAACATTTTAAAGGATGCTTCAACAACAGCCATTTATGGCTCCTTAGGTGCAAATGGAGTAATTATGGTAACCACCAAAAAGGGTAGCAGGAATGGTCTGGTGAGTATCGATTTTGATTCCTATACCGGGGTCCAATTCGTTACCAATAGATATGACCTTTTAAATACGGAGCAATATTTAAAATATGCGCAGGACGCCTATGGTGTTACCCCCAATACACCGGCCAGTAAATCTGGTTTAAATACCGATTGGCAGGATGAACTTTTTACCACCGGTCTTATTCAAAATTATGATTTAGGAATTTCCGGCGGAGGTGAAAATAGTAACTACAGATTCTCCTCCAATTTCCAAGATCAGGAAGGTGCCGTAATTGGAACTGGATTTAAAAGATATGCCTTTAGGGCCAATAGTAATTTTACGCTGGGAAAATTGCGCTTAGGGGAAACACTAGCGCTATCCTTTAATGACCAGAATCCAGAAGGTGGCCTAAACTCTGGCAGATCTTTAATTGAGCACGCCATTAAGATGGCACCTTATCTTCCTGTATACAACAGTGCCAATTTAGGAGGTTATCAAGGCCCTAGCAGCTCCAACGATGGTCAGGATGCGGAAAATCCCGTTCGAATTCAAAAATTAAGGGATTTCTCCAATAAGAGTGTCATTGTAAATGGTAGTATTTATGGTGAATACGAAATTTTGAAAGGACTTAATTTCAAATCCCAATTGGGCCTTATTTACCAAAATTATATTAACGAACAATTTACACCGGCATATAACCAGGATAGTGAAAATACTGGAACCGGAACCCAGGTCTTTGCCAATATTGTGAAGAACACGGGTATTAATAAGGATATCATTTTCACCAATAGCCTTAATTATACGAAATCAATCAATGACCTTCATAATTTTGAACTGCTTTTATTATATGAGCGTCAGGATGCCAAAAATTCCTACATCAATAATAACAGTAGAAATTATTTGAGCAACACCATCAATGAGCTTTCCAATCAGGATTCCAATATCTCCTCTGCCACCAACATATACGCTAGGGTAAGTTACTTGGGAAGGTTGAACTATAATTTTGACCAACGCTACATTTTTGCAGCATCTTTAAGAAGGGACGCTTCTTCACGATTTGGGGCCAACAACAGATGGGGATGGTTTCCATCTTTGGCTGCAGGATGGAATATTGCCAAGGAAGCATTTATGGACGACTCTGTATTTAGCACTTTTAAAATAAGGGGAAGCTGGGGTATTGTAGGTAACGACAAATCAGAGGACTATACCTATACCACTTCACTTTCACCTAACTTCAACTATCCTTTTGGTGGCTCCAATTATGTAGGTGTTACCGCTGAAGGGGTTTCGAACCCGGATCTTAAATGGGAAGAGACCACTATGGTAAATATTGGTCTCGACGTAGGGTTGATGGATGAAAAAGTTACGGTTGCCCTAGAGTATTACGATAACACCAGTAACGATTTGTTGATGCAACTCAATTTGGCCGACTCATTTGGTTTCCTTAAAAACTATAAATGGTCCAACGTAGGGTCTGTACAGACAAAAGGGTTGGAACTATCATTGGGTTTTAATGACTATCAAGGAGACTTTACCTGGTCTGCCAACCTAAATTTAGGTACCAGCAAAAATGAAGCCTTGTCTTTAGGCGGACTAGACCAGTTGGTGGGCGGTAATTTTGAAAGTGAATCCATAAGTAGATTGGCAGTAGGCGAATCTTTATTCCACTTTTATGGTAAGGTCACCGATGGTGTTTACCAAAACCAGAATGAAGTAAACGCAGTTTTTACAGCAAATCCAGGGCAAACAGCGGTGCAACCTGGTGATATTAGGTTCAAGGATTTAAATAATGATGGCGACATTAACGACCAAGACCGTACGGTTCTAGGAAATGCTTTCCCGGACATAACTTATGGATTTAATTTAACGGCCGGTTATAAAGATTGGGACTTTAATGCCTTTATAAGCGGGGTATCTGGAAATAGCATATACAATACCAACACCTATGATTTGGAAGGTATGCCCAGATTATTCAATTCGGGTACTGCAGTTTTGAATAGATGGACTGGGGAAGGAACTTCCAATACCATCCCCAGAGCTAGTGGTTCTACCCAAAACACCTCGGTCTCCAATCGTTTTATTGAGGATGGTTCATATACCCGATTAAAAAATATTTCTTTAGGTTATACCATTAAAGGTGATATGCTAAATAAAAATTTAAGCAAATTAAGAATGTATGTAAGTGGGCAAAACCTGATTACGTTGACCGACTATTCCGGTTTAGATCCTGAAATAGGGAAACCTAATAGAGTAGGCAGTAATGCCGGTGGTAGCGATTCCAATTTTGAGGTTGGTATTGATAGAGGTAACTATCCTCAACCCAAATCAGTATTAATCGGTATTCAAGTTTCATTTTAAAATAAAGAACATGAGAAAATATAAATATATTACAGCTATCATTTTTGGCCTTTTGTTTACAAATTCATGTGACAATAGCGGCCTTGAATTGATCAATAAGAACAATATCGCCCCGGAATCCTTTTTCTCCGATGCGGGCCAGGTTGAGTCTTCTGTTACGGCAGTATACGCCAACTTACAGACACAGGGCCTATATACCCGTCATATGTTTTTTATGATGGACAATATGTCCCATGAAAACGGTGGAAACACCCAATTAGAAGCCGATAAAAGAGAATATTTGCAGTTTTCCTTCAATGCATCACATGGCGCCATAGGTCTTTACTGGAATAGTTGTTATAAAGGAATCAATAAAGCCAATTTTGTTATTGGAAACGAAGAAAAGATAAATTCGATTCCAGAAAACCTAATGTCCCAAGCCCTAAAAAATAAATATATAGGTGAGGCCAAATTCTTAAGGGCCCTATATTACTTTTTTCTGGTAACCCGTTTTGGCGATGTTCCATTGATCACTACCATTCCAGAGGACGCCGTAGGTTTTCCTAGAAGCCCTAAGGCCCAAGTATACCAACAAATAATTACCGATTTGACCGACGCTTCAAACGTCTTACTGGCCAAGGGAGAAGAAGAAACCCTGGGAAGGGCTACCAAAGAGACAGCTTTGGCCTTTTTAGGAAAAGTATATCTATTTTTAGGTGAACACCGACTTGCCCTTGACAATTTTGAAGAAGTCTATGGTAAATACCAATTGGAAGACAACTACTTCGACAATTTTAAGGAACAGACAGAGTACGGATCGGAATCTATTTTTGAAGTGGCCTATGATAATGCAATCGGGGGCTCTGGATGGGGCGATGGTTCTTCAGGGGATAGATTGAATGAAATTACCTTTAGAGGCCAGGAATATGGTTTTAATGACTGGTTCAACGTGTATCCATCCGAAGATCTTTTGGACGAATACGAAGCGGGAGACCCACGTTTCAAAGACTGCTTTTATACTGAAGGTGATACCTTTCCTGGTGGAACAGTAAGGACCGGAACAGCTCCCGATCCAGTACCGGACGGAGAAGTATATATAGCCCAGAACAGAAGGGCCGGTTGGAAGAAATATCAGAACTATTATCAACGAGCCCACGAAGAAACCACTTCAGGTATCAACTTTAAGGTTATGAGATATGCCGATGTACTTCTAATGATGGCGGAATGTGAAAATGAGGTAGGAACCCAGGCAAATGCAGTGGGCTACATAAATGAAGTTAGAACTAGGCCAAGTGTTATGATGCCGGAATTATCCACATCCCTATCCAAAACTGCAGTTTTCGATGCTATTGTTCATGAGCGTAAAGTGGAATTGGCGGGAGAACAGGTAAGGTTTAATGATCTAATCCGTTGGGGCCTAGCAGCTGATTTCCTTGCTGGAACAGGCTTTCAAGCTGGTAAAAGTGAACTTTTCCCAATACCACTTTCTGAAATTACTTCAAATGAAAATATTAGTGCAGGGGACCAAAATCCCGGCTATTAGAAATTACTATAAAAGTAAGTTAGGTTGGTTAATTTAGTTTGTTTAGAAAAACAGCGTGCGAAGGTACGCTGTTTTTTTTAAGATTATTAACGTAAATTATGACCACATATTAAATTTCAAGAGCAATGAAAATATTAAAGGTTGAGAGAATTATTCTTGCTTCAATTGGGTTGGTATTCATGGTCAATTGTTCCCAAAAAAGAGAATTGACACAAGGTAAAATATTCGCAGCCCTAAATTTCCAGCAAACAGGAATATCATTCAGCAACGTCCTTACAGAAAATGATTCCCTAAATTATTTCACTTATCCCTATCTGTATATGGGCGGAGGGGTTGCTGCAGGTGATATTAACAATGATGGTCTAATAGACCTCTTTTTTACAGGAAACCAAGTATCCAACAAGTTATATTTGAACAAGGGCGACCTTAAATTTGAGGATATCACAGTAAATGCAGGCATAGGCGGGGACGACCGTTGGTATTCCGGAGTTACTATGGCAGATATCAATGGCGATGGATTCTTGGATATCTATTGTTCCGTGGGCGGAAAATCAGGTACAAAGAACAATCAACTTTTCATAAATAATGGAGACGGAACATTTAATGAAAAAGCCAAGGAATACGGAGTAGATAATATAGGGAATAGTGTACAGTCCACATTTTTCGACTATGATAAGGATGGTGATCTGGACCTCTATGTTGCCAATTATCCTCCAACAAAATTTGATTCCCCTTCATTTGTATATCTCTACAATATGAAAAATGTATCCGATACGGACACAGATTATCTGTACCGAAACGACGGCGATAAATTTACAAATGTCACCAATGAATCAGGAATTAGAAACTTTGGCCTCACCCTGAGTGCTACCGTAGGGGACATTAACAATGATACTTGGCCGGACATTTATGTTTCCAACGACTTTAGATCTCCAGATTATATGTACATAAATAATCAGGATGGCACCTTCAAAGAGGTGGTTAAGGAGGCAACTCAACATACCTCTTTTTACGGCATGGGAGCTGACATTGCCGATTTTAATAATGATGGTAACTTGGATATTTTTCAGGTAGATATGGATGCCAAGGACAATAGACGTAAAAAAACCAATATGGCCAGCATGAACATTGCGCTATTTTGGGATGTTGTTAATTCCGGGTTCGGTTACCAATACATGCACAACTGTATGCAGTTGAATTCAGGTGTCTTCGAAGATGGTGTTCCACACTTTTCGAATATTTCAAGACTTACCGGAACCTCGTCCACGGATTGGAGCTGGGGACCACTGTTCGCCGATTTTGATAATGACGGTCATAAAGATCTATTCATATCCAATGGTACAAGAAGGGAGATAAATAACAATGATTATTTTAATAGTTTAAAAGGCATTAAAAAAAATTCAGATAGCCTTTTACAATTGAGTATGGCGATTCCTTCCGAAAAAATAGACAACTTTATTTTTAGAAATAAGGGAAACCTAGAGTTTGAGCGGGCAAACAAAAGTTGGGGAATTGAATATAAAGGGTTTTCCAATGGAGTGGTATACGCCGATCTGGATAACGACGGAGATCTTGAAATCATTACCAATAACATTGATGATTACGCCTCGGTTTTTCAAAATAAAAGTTCGGACCTTAACAATCATATAAAAATTAAATTTAACGGATTACCCGGCAATAAATATGGCCTTGGCAACAGGGTCTATATAACCACAGCCGGACAAACGCAGATGCAAGAGCTTACCCTTACAAGGGGGTTTCAATCGTCCGTGGCCCCGGAATTGCATTTTGGGCTGGGCAAGTCTCAAAAAATAGACCTCCTAAAAGTAGTGTGGACCGATGGAAAAGTACAGGAGTTAACCAATATTGACCCTAATCAGACCCTTATTTTAGAACATAAAAACGCTGTGAAAAGTAATATTCCCTCCTCCGCCAGACCCAGCATGTTTGTAACGGATACCAGCGGGGTGTTTCCCAAATACCAACATACAGAAAATGACTATGACGATTTTGCAAAGCAAGTGCTATTGCCACATAGAATGTCGGCCTTTGGGCCTGCCCTAGCCGTTGGCGATATGGACAATGACGGATTGGAGGATTATTTTGTAGGGGGATCGGCCGGCTCTATAGGCAGTGTCTTTCTTCAAAAATCCAATGAATTTTATAAGTCTTCCTCCAATTTTTTAGAGGATGATAAATTGAGTGAGGATTCAGGAGCCGTACTATTCGATGCCGATGGGGATGGAGACAATGATCTATATGTAGTAAGCGGGGGTTATGAATTTTCACCGGATTCGGAAGCGCTCCAAGACAGATTATACCTAAATGACGGCACCGGAAAATTCTCAAAAGCCCATCTAAATGCCCTGCCCAAAATAAGAAATAGTGGTTCAGAGGTATACCACGCAGATTTCAACAATGATGGCAAGGAAGATTTACTCGTTCTTGGCAGACAAATCCCAGGTAACTATCCAGCCCCTGCAAGTAGTTATATCCTGAAAAACGTAAGTACTTTGAACAATGTTAAATTTGAAATTTTTGCTGAAATGCAGGCCCCTGAATTTGAAAACCTTGGTATGGCCACAAGCGCAGTAATTTCAGATATTGACAATGATGATCGATTGGATATAATAGTTGTAGGTGAATGGATGCCCATTAGGGCTTTTAAAAACACCACCTCCGGATTCAAGGAAGTTTCTGAAGCGTTGGGACTTACCAAGGACACTACCGGATGGTGGTGGAGTATAGAACAAGGTGATTTTGACGGTGATGGCGATATGGACTATATCGTTGGCAATAATGGTTTAAACTACAAATACAAAGCAACCAAGGAGGAGACGTTTGATATTTTCGTCAATGATTTTGACAGGGATAACACAACGGATATTGTACTTAGTTATTATAATGACGGAAAGCAGTATCCATTAAGAGGGAGGGAATGCTCATCTCAGCAAATACCTGGAATAAAACAAAAATTCCAGGACTACGAGAGTTTTGCCGAAGCCACCCTCGAGGAGGTATATAGTGAAAAAGCTTTGGCATCGGCATTGCACTATCAAGTAAAATCATTTGCCAGTATTTACTTAGAAAATGCAAATGGTAAATTGGTTGTACACCAACTCCCCATAGAGGCGCAGACTTCATGTATCAACCAAATATTGGTGAACGACTACGACAAAGACGGGTATTTGGATTGTCTAATAGCAGGCAATCTACATGTCTCCGAAGTTGAGACCCCCCGCAACGATGCTGGATATGGTCTTTTCCTCAAAGGCAATGGGAAAGGTGCCTTTGAAGCCGTTCCGGCTTCCCATAGCGGTTTTTTTGTCCCAGGGGATGTTAAGGGGATGGCCCCAATAAAAACAAACAATGAATCCTACATTATAGCTGCAAAAAACAATGATTACCTTCAATTCATAAAACTTAAATAAAAATAGGCGGGTAATGTCCGGTGTTAAAACTACTTCTTGTAGGGATCAATGGTTTCTATGGTACCATCCGACCTGTATTTTATCTCCGTAACCTTAACCGACCTTAAATGGGTAATTCCTTTGGACAGACTTGAATCGTGATAAAAAAGATACCATTTTCCGTCCACTTCGCATATTGAATGATGTGAGGTCCAACCTACTACGGGATTTAAAATTCTTCCGGAATAAGTAAATGGACCGTATGGACTCTCCCCTATTGCGTAGCAAATAAAATGGGTATCGCCTGTAGAATATGAAAAGTAATATTTGCCTTTAAATTTATGAACCCATGAAGCTTCAAAAAAGCGTTTATTGTTATCACCTGCTAAAAGTAATTCTCCGTTTTCGTCCAATATTCTAATTTCCCTGGGTTCTTCAGCAAATTGTAGGAGGTCATCCGTCATTTTAGCTACAATAGGCAATAGGGCCGCCTCATGTGGCCTCGGCAATTCATATGCCTCATTGTAAATATTATTCCTATACTTTTGAAGCTGTCCTCCCCAAATACCTCCAAAATACATATAATAACTTCCGTCTTCATCTTCGTAAACCGCTGGGTCTATGCTATAGCTTTTTGAAATTGGTTCCTTCTGGGCAATAAATGGCCCCTCTGGACGGTCTGAAATCGCCACACCTATTTGAAAAACACCGTCCGCTCTTTTAGCTGGAAAAAAAAGATAGTATTTCCCTTTTTTATGGGCCGCATCGGGAGCCCATAATTGTCTCTTTGCCCAGGGAACATCATCCACATGAAGTGCTACGCCATGATCAACCGCAGCACTATAGATGGTATCCATAGAAATTACATGGTAATCTTCCATTGCAAAATGGTCCCCATTATCGTTAAAGGGAATTGCAGCATCTATATCATGGGAGGGGTAAATATATATTTTGCCTCCAAATACATGTGCAGAGGGATCTGCGGTGTACAAGTGCCTTACAATGGGTTGGGAAATGGCCTTTAGATTTAATTCATCAAAGTCAATATGGGATATTGGTTCTTCTGGCATCGTCTTTTATTTATATCAGTTATTCCTTCGTTCTTTTAAATCAATTTCAATCTTATCTTCCAGTTTTTTATCTATCTCATAGAACAATAGCAGTCCTATACCTATCAAAAATGGAATGGCAGGAAAAATACTTACCAACATTTTAGTACCCTGAACGGCACTATCAGGCTGCACTATTACCTCCCCTGCTATAATGCCCTCCTTGGTTATATAATTATATAATCCTAAGATCCAAGTCACTAAGGCACTACCTATACTTAACCCCCCTTTTAGTCCAACCATCATTGCAGAGAAAATAATGGCCGTGGCACGGCGGTTATTTTTCCACTCGGAATAATCTGCCACATCAGCAATCATTGCCCAAAGTAGTGGTATTGTAAGTCCGTAGAAAAAACCGTGTAGGATTTGTGAAAGGAACATTAGCTCCACCGACTCAGCAGAAAAGAAATAAAATATTATGATAAAGAGTGTTGAAATAAAAAGTGCAACGCGAAAAACATCCCTTTTACCATACTTATCTGCAAATCTTTTTGAAAGTGTTATCCCGAGAATCATAAAGATTATACCCCCTGCATTAAATAGCCCAAAACCAGCAGATACAGGATTTTCCCCAAAGAAATTAATACCAATACCCGACAAAGAATCCAATATTGGCTGAATAAAATGTGTTAGATTTTCTTTGTTTACATAATTTTCAAAATAATACACATAAGACCCTCCTTTCATGGCCAGCGTTATAAAAATCAATGTTGTTACACAAAGAATAATCACCCACGGCCTATTTTTAAAAAGGTCTCCCAAGTCTTCCCTAAGGCTTGATGTTTGTTCTGGTTTTGGTATTATGCGCTCCTTGGTGGTGAAGAAAGTGATCAATAACATTATTGTACCTATAACCGCCAACCAAGTCATCACTATTTCAATACCTAGCGCCTTATCTCCGCCTCCTGCTGTTTCTATAATGGGCAGCATAAATACCTGCACAAAAAACTGGGCAAACATTACGGCAACAAAGCGATATGACGACAAGCTGTTCCTATCCGCCATATCACCAGTAATTACACCACTCAAGGCCGAATAGGGCAAATTATTGGCCGCATATAAAAGTAATAGCAAGGTATACGTTATCACTGCGTAAATAACTTTCCCCTTATAGGAGAAATCTGGTGTACTAAATGCCAAAAGCGCCACAATTCCCAAAGGAATGGCGGACCAAAGAATCCAAGGCCTAAATTTTCCCCATCTAGATTTTGTCCTATCTGCCAAAGCCCCTATTATTGGATTAAAACCGAAGGCCGCTATAAGGCCAACGGTTAAAATAATTGCTGAGGCATGATTTGCTTCAAGTCCATAAATATCAGTATAAAAATAGGCCAGATAGGTCATCAAGGTTTGAAAGACCAAGTTTGCCGCCAGATCTCCCAGACTGTAGCCAATTTTCTCCTTAACGGATAACTTTTGTGAAGTAATACTCATTATTTTTTTAGTTTAGGTAGAGTGAAGCAATTTCTTTTTTTAGGGCAATTATACTATCGTAAGCAATTTTGGCCTTATATTTTCTATCGAAAAGTAAAGGGTAGTTGGTCCTGCCTTTAATGGGCCAGTCATTGAGCCATGAAACTTGATCGTTTATACCCCAAAAAGTAACCCTATCTATTTTGTCACTATGTTTTAAAAAGAGTCTAAACACATCTTGGTAACGATTTGCCAATGCATTTTGAATCGAATCAGGAATTCTATCTTTATAGGGATTCATTATGGAACTCCCGTCGAAATTCTGACTTATTTCTGCCCCTTCCAAATCCCAAGGATTGGGTAGTACCGTAATATCCAACTCGGTGATATGTACTTTTAGGCCAAGGTCACTAAAGGCAACAATACTTTTTTCAATTTCTTCCAATGGGGGCCCTTTTAAACTCCAGTGTCCCTGTAATCCTATGCCATCTATTTTTATACCCTTGGCCTGTAATTGGCGTACAAACCTCAGCACGGCCTTTCGCTTTAGTGGTTTCCAAAGGTTATAGTCATTGTAGATCAACTTCACTTCCGGATCTGCCTTCGCCGCCAAAGCAAAAGCCATCCCTATATAATTATCCCCTAAATACTTTGAAAAAATGCTCTGTCTCAAAGTTCCATCCTCGTTGAGTGCCTCATTTACGACATCCCAGGCATCCAATTTACCTTTGTACCTAGTTACAAGGGTATTAATGTGATTTTCGAGATATTGGGCCATCTGGAAGCTATCTTTTACCTCATTTAAATAGTCTGGCAATTGACTATGCCATACCAATGTGTGGCCTACGATATATAGGTTATTTTTTAATCCAAAATCGATATATTTATCGGTCATCCCAAAGTAAAAAGATTCGGGCTCAGGATGAATATACATCCACTTCATCACATTTTCCGGACTTATGGCATTATAATCCCCAATAACCAGTGTTAATCCTAACGAATCCTTTCCCGCTATCAATTGCTCATTAACAGCGGCCCCCACCAAAAAATCATGTTTAAACACGTCCTTAAGGTGGCCCATTGGAGTTGTTTCAACTTTTCCCTGTTGCCTATACCCATTGCCACATCCAAATAGCCCTATACATATGCTAAATAAGACGACAAATTTTTAAATACTGGCAGTCATAAAGGCTAATTGTAAAGAGAATGATTATTTAAGTTGATTTTTTTACTGATTGAAAATGCCGTGCAAACGAATTTAAGTCTACAAGGTAAAAATCGATAAATTCAGAATCTTAGGATATTAAAATTGAAGCGCTCTATAGTACATTTGGGGCATAGTTGGTATCCCTGAATTATATTAAACCAGTTTTGGGAATTTGGATAATAGGAATTAATTAGACTTACAGCTAAAGCCATACCATACCTTGGAACAAGGTAAAAATAGGGCTCCTTCTATTTGATTTCTGTGGGCAGTACCCCAAAGTGTGCCTTAAAACATTTAGTGAAGTATGAGGGTGAGGAAAACCCAACCTTAAAGCATACCTCACTTATAGATTCGTTGCCGCCCACTATCATTTGCTTTGCCTTCTCCAGTCTTATCCTCCTCAAAAATTCATTTGCAGAATATCCCGTCAGTGCCTTTATCTTTCTATACAATTGACTTCTGCTCAAGTTTAGTTCATCTGCCAAATGTTCTACATTAAGGTTTTCGTCTGCCATGTTTTCGGCGATATAATCCAATACTTTGGTTATAAATTTCTTATCCAAGTTAGTTGTATTCCCCGGAATCTTGACATTAGTGGAATCGTTGAAAAATTTATTAAAAAGTACTTGTCGACTATTTATAATTTGCTTTAGCTGGGCTTTTAAAACCTTCATCTCAAAGGGCTTGCTCAAATACACATCGGCCCCTGAATCTATTCCTTTGACCCAGTCATCTGTCATAGCCTTGGCCGTCAACATCAATAAAGGTATATGGCTGGTTTTAAGATCTTCCCTTATCCGCTTGCAAAATTCAAATCCGTCCATCTCGGGCATTACCACATCTGTAAGGATCATGTCCGGAATTCTCCGGGTTGCCAACTCCAGCCCTTTCACTCCGTTAACAGCTTCAATAATCATATAATCACTGCACAATTCGTTCTTAAGGTAATCCCGTAACTCTGTATTGTCCTCAACGATCAGCAGGGTCTTCTGCAAGTTTGTTCCTAAAATTTGATGACTGATCTCTTCTTCATATTCCTGTAGGCCAGGGTGATCATTTTCGGCCTTAGGTGCCAAAAACAATTCATTTGTTTTAAAATGAGCATTCCCCAAGGGCAGAAACACCCTGAATTTAGTCCCTATACCTTCCTCACTTTCCACCTCTATCTTCCCTTTAAGGAGGTCTACAAAATTTTTGACCACCTCGAGTCCAATACCTGTTCCGCCATAATACTGACTATTCATATTCTCTACCTGATAAAACCGCTCAAAAACCTTAACTATTTCTTCCTTTTTTATACCACTTCCGGTATCCTCAATATAAATTTCCAAAGCTTGGACAGCTTCTTCACCAAATAATAACGGAAAGTTTACCTTTTGGTTGCACCTCATGACACCCACGGTTATTTCTCCATTATCTGGGGTAATCTTGAAGGCATTGGAAAGTATATTGAAAATTATTTTCTCCAACATAGAAGGGTCACTCCATAGTGTAATGGGAATATCATCCGATTCTACCTGAAAAACAATATTCTTAAGTATCGCCTCTTCTTCAAAATGACCAGCAATTTCCTTTACAAAGGCAAGTGCTTCCATCTCCGAAATTTTTATGGACAACTTATTGATTTCCAATTTTCTAAAATCCATCAACTCGTCTATCAAACGCTTAAGTCTAGAGGTGTTTTTATGGATAATGCGCAACTTTTCCTTCACCGTCCTACTTAATACAAGACCAGTATCAAGCATTATATCCTCTAAAGGATTAAGAATTAATGTCAACGGGGTTCTAAACTCATGTGAAATATTTGTGAAAAACTGTATTTTTCTGTCGTTTAAGGTTTCCTCTTGTATTCTCCTATCCCTTTCAAATTGAACAATTCGTTTTTCGCGAATTCTTTGTCTTGCCAAATTGGCTAAAAAATAAGATACCAAGCAAATAAGAAGTATGTAGGATATCAAGGCATAACTAGTAGCCCACCAAGGGGGTAGAATGTGCAGTTTAAGTGTTTTTGGAATTTCATTCCAGAATCCATCATTGTTGGATGCCTTAACTTTAAAAGTATAATCTCCGGGAGGGAGGTTGGTATAGGTAGCACTTCTATTATTGCCAACATAATTCCATTTATCCTCGAAGCCTTCTAAATAATAGGCATATTGATTTTTTTTTGGCCTAGTTAGGTTAACCCCTGCATATTCAATGGTAAAAACGGATTGTCTGTGATTTAAACTAATACTTTCGGTCTGCCCAATTGTTTTATTCAAAGGGGATTTCTCTTGGTTTGGAACCACTGATTTATTAAAAAGTTTAAAATCCGTAAAATACACTAGTGGTTTATTGGTGTTGTACCTCATGGTTTTGGGATCTATGTAGTTGATCCCTCCGTAATTACCAAAATACAAAATGCCGTTTTCGTCCTTGTAGGAGGAATTGAAATTAAAGTCGTTCGAAAGCAGACCATCATTCATATCGAAATTCTTAAACGTCCGATCGGCCACATTCATATGGGACAGACCATTGTTACCTCCCATCCAAATATCCCCATTATTGTCCTCTAAAATAGATGCGATTGTTTCTTGTCCTAGTCCATCCTTATTACCGTACCAGGTAAAAGTGTCACCTTTTGGATCGTACATACAAAGACCTGCACCATCCGTTCCTATCCATATATTTCCCTTGCTATCTTCATATAATGAAACTATAACATCTATTACCAGTTTATTTCCCATATCCTGGTGCATGCTTTCCTTTAAAGAAATAACTTTCTGGGGCTCCGTTAAATCATTGGATAGTTTGTAAAGGCCACTTGTAGTACCCATCCAAATAGTATCGGTTTTATCTACCAAAACTATACGCATAGCTCCTTGTCCAGGGCTAGGGGTCTCAAATATTATATTGTTATGATGACAAAAACTTTTGTTTCTTGGATCAAATGAGTGCAAGCCCTCTACGTAAGACCCTATCCAAATAACTCCCTTGGAGTCTTCGGCAAAACTCATTATACGATTGGATTTTAACCCGCCATTAGTATTGGAGGTATTGTAATTAACAAAAGCCTTTGAATTGCTGGGCAAGTAATAAATTCCCGAATTCCATGTACCTACCCAAAGATTATCCTTACTATCCATAAAAATGGCTACTACATCACCTGCATTCAAGCGGGAAACCAACTTGTTATTTGGATCTTTAAGATGTACAATATTCTTTGTAATGGGATCGTAAATATCGATTCCCCCACCATCCATACCAATCCAAATCTTGCCATTTTTATCATTTACGATTCCAGTTACCGATGGTAACTGCAAGGAATTGGTCATATTGGTAAGACTCTGTATGTCCTTGAATTTGTCATAAAGTCGGTCATACACCCCTACCCCATTATTATAATAACCTATCCAAATGCGGTCTTGGGAATCTACAAATAATGACCAAATGGAGTTGGACTTTATACTGTTGGCGTTGAATTTGTTATACCGGTAGTTCTTTTGGATGTCACCATTTTTTTCCAAAACAAAAAGACCGTCGTTTTCTGTTCCACACAAAATATTACCATCAGGAGCTTGTACCAACGATAATATGCGTTGATCAGTGATTTTATAGTTATGTACTTCATATGAATTAAATGGGGTTACCTCAACTTTTATGAGACCTTTTGAAAAGGTGCCGATCCAAATAGACCCATCATCATCTTGAAGCATAGTCTCTATGTTGTACAAGAATTCCGATTCATCCTTAGTAGCTTCAAAGGTGGATAAAATTGGGTTCGCACTTGTCCCATTGTATTCAAACAAGCCTTTGTTGGAACCCATTAATATTTTTCCTGTCCTGCTTTGTACCAAACTGTTTATTTGAAGTTCCGAAATGGGAATGGTAGTTTGTATGGGAACGCTATATCCTTTAAGGGTCTGTTGATCCACTTTGAAAAGACCATTAAAATGTGAACCTATAACCATGGTGCCTTCAGAATTCTCCTGAATTGCCCTAATAGGAACATTTTCTAAGGCTATGGAATCCTTATAAAGAACAACTTTTCTAAATTCATCATAATCACGATCATATAAATCCAATCCTGCCTCAGAGCCGATCCACAATCTATTGGATTTATCAACAAAAACAACATAGATCAATGAACTACTTAAAGTCTTATCAAGATTCGAATCCTGTTTATAAGAACTGATTTCGATGCCATTGTATTTCTTTAATCCTACGCCATTGGTACCCATCCAAAGCAAACCTAAACTATCTTGCGCAATGCTTGAGACAGCACGTAGGGTATTGTTCTGTTCTATATTAACAAAAGTATAATCCTCCCCAAAACTCTGCCCATTTGTGGTGCCGAAGGATAATATTAAACTTGCAATGCCAATTTTAAGAATAAGGGCAACTTTCATAAATTTCTGGAAAATAATATCAATAGCACATTTACTACACTAACATTGTTACTCATAAAATACGGAAATATCCCAAATAGACTAAAAGTAATTGGATGAAGTAAAGATATACCAGAAGTTTATCAGCTTCTTTACCAATTACAGAGTATCAATATAATTAGAAAATATAGCATCCTAATTCAAATGCGCCATAATTACTAGCATGGGCAACATAAATGCTATTCTTTTCCTTATAAATCCTACACCTTTGAATAGAAAGAGGTCTATTCCATAAATACATTTGGATAATTTTAGGGCTTCTGTAGTCGTATTTATTTGGACGGGCGTCAGGTAATAAATTTTAATCCTCTTGTTATAGCCTCCTCCTTAATATTTATAAATTATTTAATACCTTCATTACACTATGTAGTTGGGTATAACTTATTTAAAATTAAGAAAATCAAAGCATTATAAAATCAAAATCCTAAAATGGCCTATTTAAAACCGACCCTAATTGCACTTCTAATCTTTCTTGGTTTCATTACATCTGCTTTCTCCCAGTCTCCTCAAGGATATGACCTTTGGTTAGGCTATAGCAAGGTAAAGGACCTAGGACTTTTAAATGAATATAACGATCGGACCAATTCAATATATTTTGAAGATGGAGGAGAAATACTTAAGGCCGCAAAAAAAGAACTGAGTTCCAGTCTGGAAAAAATGTTGGGACATATTCCCCAATTTAACGCATCTCGAAATTCAAAAAACACATTGTTAATCGCTAAAACTGCCACACTTGATGCTGCTATGGCAAAAGCATTGTCTATTGATTTTTTTCAAATGGGTAGTGAAGGGTTTGCCATCAAATCCATTCCCCATAAACAAAAACAAATCATAGTAATTACCGCTAATGAGGATATTGGCATTCTATACGGCGTATTTAGACTCCTAAATATGATGCAACAAAACAAAAGCCTAAGTGATGTGTCTATTTTAGATTCCCCAAAAATAGACATACGTATGCTCAACCATTGGGACAATCTAGACCGTACCGTAGAAAGAGGCTATGCCGGTTTTTCCTTATGGAACTGGCATAAACTGCCTGAATATATAGACCAACGTTATATAGACTATGCCCGGGCAAATGCTTCGATAGGCATCAACGCCGTTTCCTTGACCAATGTAAACGCCAATGCCTTAATAATGACTCCCATGTATTTGGAAAAGGTGAGGGCTCTAGCCAATGTTTTTAGACCTTATGGCATAAAAGTCTATCTAACGGCTAGATTTTCTGCTCCCATAGAAATTGGTGGTTTGGCAACAGCTGACCCACTTGAATCCAAGGTCCAGGATTGGTGGAACCAAAAAGCAAATGAAATCTATACCCTGATTCCCGATTTTGGAGGTTTTTTGGTTAAGGCAAACTCCGAAGGGCAACCAGGACCCCAAAATTATGGTAGAAACCATGTTGACGGTGCCAATATGATGGCCAAAGCCCTATACCCACACCATGGGAAGGTAATATGGAGGGCTTTTGTGTATTCCGAGCACGATTCCGAAGATCGGGCAAAACAGGCCTATAATGAATTTGTGCCATTGGACGGTCAGTTTATGGACAATGTTTTGGTTCAAACAAAGAACGGTCCAATCGATTTTCAACCGCGCGAACCATTTCACCCCATGTTCGGGGCCATGCCCAAAACCCCATTGATGATGGAATTTCAAATTACACAAGAATATTTAGGCTTTAGCACCCATTTGGTCTTTTTGCCCAAATTATTCGAAGAGGTATTGGGTTTGGACACCTTTAGAAATGGTAAAGGATCTACGGTAAGTAAAGTTGTGGATGGCTCGCTGGACAAGAAAAAGATTTCGGGAATGGCCGGCGTGACCAATATTGGCAATGATATGAACTGGACCGGCCATCCTTTTGCACAGGCCAATTGGTACGGCTTTGGGCGATTGGCTTGGGACCCCTATTTAAGTGCAGAATCCATTGCGGATGAATGGCTGCGAATCAGCTATTCCAATAACCCTGCATTTGTTAAACCTGTAAAAAAAATGATGCTTGCCTCACGCGAAGCGGTGGTTAATTATATGAATCCACTGGGGTTACACCACATTTTCGATACAGGCCACCATTATGGTCCGGGTCCATGGGTAAGTGAATTAAGTAGACCTGAATGGAATCCTACCTACTATCACAAGGCAGACAGCAAGGGTATCGGATTTAACCGTGGCCCGAGCGGTAGCAATGCCACTGCACAATACGCCGCGGAAGTCGCCAAAACCTATAACGATCTAAAAACATGCCCCGAAGAATATCTATTGTGGTTTCACCACTTACCATGGGATTATACCTTAAAAAATGGTCTTAGTTTGTGGGATGGCATGGCCTTAAAATATCAAGAAGGGGTTGATCAAGTAGAAGAAATGATTGCGACTTGGAACAATGCACGGCCCTATATCACCAATGAACAATACCAAGAAGTACAAATGCTTCTAAAAATCCAATTGAAAGAGGCCCAATGGTGGCGCAATGCCTGTTTGCTCTACTTTCAAACCTATTCAAAAAAAGAAATCCCTGAGGGAGTTGAAAAATCAACAAACAGCCTGGAATATTACCAATCCTTAAAATTTCCGTTTGCACCCGGTATCCGACCTCAATGGAATTAATTCATAAACAATTAATACAAGTGACCACCTTTTGAACTAAAAAAAGAATGAAACCTTTTAAATTATTTTTCTTACTGACTTCCCTTTTACAACTGTCATTGCTTTGGGGTCAGATAAGGCTGCCCAAATTAATTAGTGATGGTGCCGTTTTACAACGCGATACCGAAATTAAAATTTGGGGCTGGGCCTCCCCTGAAGAAGAAATATTTATCAATTTCATTGACAAACCATACACAACTAAAGCGGATAAGCATGGGAAATGGCATGTGGCCATTCCAGTCCAAAAGGCGGGCGGACCTTATACAATGATATTAAAAGGAAAAAACACCATTACCCTTAAAAATATTTTAATCGGGGAAGTATGGTTATGCTCTGGACAATCCAATATGGAATTGACCATGGCACGTCTCCAAGATAAATATCCAGAAGCAATAAAAAATTCTAATAATTCTAAAATCAGGCAGTTTTTGGTTCCCGATACCTATAACTTTATCCAGGAGCAGACAGACTTAAGTAATGGAAGTTGGATAGAAGCCTCGCAAGAATCTATAATGGATTTTTCTGGAGTAGCCTATTTTTTCGCCATGGAGTTATATGAAAAGTATCAAGTCCCTATTGGCCTTATCAATGCCGCGCTAGGCGGTTCCCCCGTAGAAGCGTGGATAAGTGAAGATGCCTTAAAACCTTTTGATGAAGCCTATTCCGAATTGCAACGCTTTAAAAATCAGGATTTGATTACGGAAATTGAGCGGAATGATAAAAAACGCCAAGAAAATTGGTATCAAGAACTCAATGCCAAGGATAAAGGTTTTGTAAAAGGGTCCGAATGGTTTTTGATAAATTATGATGATGAACCCTGGGCCAGCATCCAGGTTCCAGGGTATTGGGAAGACCAAGGGCTTTCCGAGGTGGATGGGGTAGTTTGGTATAGAAAAACTATTAAAATTCCGGAAAGTATGGTAGCTAAGGAAGCCAAGTTATGGATGGGACGAAGCGTTGATCAAGATCATGTATTTATCAACGGTGTATTTATAGGTAGCACTGGATATCAATATCCTCCTAGAAAATATTTGGTTCCCAAGGACATCTTGGTTCATGGAGAAAACACCATAACGGTTAGGCTCATAAATGAACAAGGGAAGGGAGGTTTTATATTGGAAAAGCCCTATTTTCTAGCCGTGGGAAAGGACAGTATTGATTTAAAAGGCAATTGGAAATATCAATTGGGTACTGAGATGAAACCCTTACAAAGTCCGACTTTTATTAGATGGAAACCGGCCGGCCTCTACAACAGTATGATCGCTCCCCTATTAAATTACAAAATTAAAGGGGCAATATGGTATCAAGGGGAATCCAATACCAATAACCCAAATCTATACAATAGTACTTTTCCTGCCCTCATAAACAACTGGAGGGCCAAATGGGATATAGGTGCTTTCCCATTTATCTTTGTACAATTGGCCAATTACATGGAAGAAACCGAGATTCCCACAGAGAGCCAATGGGCAAATTTGAGACAGGCACAATTAAATACCCTTAAATTGGCCAATACAGGTATGGTGGTCGCCACCGATCTTGGGGAATGGAACGATATACATCCGTTGAACAAAAAAAGTGTAGGACAGAGATTGGCATTAAATGCCCAAAAACTAGCTTATTATGAAGACATTGTTTCTTCAGGTCCAATTTTTAAAACCTCAGAAATAAAGGGCAACCAAATTACAATTTCGTTCAGTGAGATTGGAACTGGTTTAATTTCAAGAGATGGAGAAGCATTACGCAAATTTGAGATATCAGGACCTGATGAAAAGTTTGTTAGGGCCGAAGCCAAAATAGTTGGAAATACGGTAATCGTCAGCAATGATAGCATACAAAATCCAACCTATGTCCGCTACGCTTGGGCAGATAATCCTTTTGGAGCCAATTTGTACAATAAGGAAGGCCTACCTGCCTCTGCATTTAGAAATTACACTCCTAATCCTTGAGCAATAACTTTTGGCATTCAAAAACTAATTAGCACAAATAACTTAATCTGTCCTTAAATTTATATTTGCATTTTTAAGTAATAAGGAGGTAATTACTCTTTGCTTCACTTATTTTCTTCAATAAACTGATAAACCCTTTTAATAAGTTCCCTGGAATCGTCTATTACAAAATAAGGGTCCAATATATTGGCTGAATGCACTTGCTTTCTTGTAAGGTGGTTGGTTACGGCAAAGACATGCATACCTGCGCCAAGACCCGCTTTTATTCCATTTACCGAATCTTCTATGACTAAACATTCCATAGATTCCATTTTGAGCAATGCTTTAACTTTCATATAAATCTCAGGATGTGGTTTCCCTTGGATAATATCGTCGCTAGTGAGAATTACATCCAATTTTTCCAAGATTCCCATGGCCTCGATAACCTTTTCAGCCTCGTTACGATGTGACATAGTAGCCACGACGGTACGAAACCTTTCTTGGTGGGCCCTATGGAGCAGACCAAGGTTATAGGGACAAAAATGGCTGGACAAAAGCGATTTATTGTTAAGCATTTCATGATAAATGGCCAGCCTACTTGTAATAACCCTTTCTTTTACCGATTCAGCATCAAGTCCAACCAGATGTTCGGATAATACATTTCTGAATTCCTCATAAAGTCCACTAATAACCCCTGCCCTGGGAAGTCCTACATATTTCCCGAAACTCTCCAGCACCATTTCTTGTGATACTGTGCCATTGGTCAAGTTCTGAATCGCTTGTGCATAGGATTCCGCTTTCAATATTTCGGTCTGCACAAGCGTTCCATCAAGGTCAAAAATTATTGCTTTTATCATCCTGGGGTTAAATTAGCTAAAATCATTCAAAAGTGTAACTTTTTTTCACGACCTCTGTCAATCTAAAATAGCCATATGCAAAATTTTCTGGATCGGTAAGGTTGATACAATTTCCTTTCAGTGCAACCGGCGTTGAGCTAAAAAGACCGGCCCCTTCGGATTGCTCTATAAGTATGCCGATATAATTGGAATATTCCTCGGAAATACCGTAAAGTTCAATATCTACAATATCCCCTGGAACAAATGCCTCTATTTTATCCGTGCTATCATCTTCCTCCTTTTCAAAATACCAACTAATTTCATTGCCGTTGACAAATTCGTCATCCCCATCCTCCAGATAGGGCAAAAGGTCTCCTTGTTCCTTAAACTTAAAGAGATAAAAATTCTCCTCTTCTTCGGGATCCGTAAAAATCACGTTTACTTCAAGGCTTTCGTCATTAAATCCTTTTTTCCGTGATTGGGTCAGTTCCGTAATATCAACAACAGACATTAAGGTCTCGGTGGCCGTATAGGTTTCATCCTTATAAATGACTTCCAAGGTATAGGTCTGATTTATAACCGGCACGAATGATGACGTAGAATACTCCCCGTTATTTTGATCATCGAATACAAAGATTGCCCCGGAATTGTTATTGGTGACCTTTACCGATGCTCCTACAACACTAGTATCCGTATTGCTATCAAAATAGGCTGTAGATGTACTGAGCTTTATGATCTGTTCATTTCCGGCTGTCCCTTTTTCCCAGTCTAGGGAGGCCTCGATCGTTAACCTGGCAGGTGCCGTTTGCACTTCCACATCTATGACGTCTGTACAGGATAGGACAGTTATTATAAAGGCAAGTATTGTAAGCTTTAAATATGTTTTCATGCTATTAAAATTTGAAATTATAGGTTACTGATGGCACAATGCCAAAAATTGCTGTTCTTGTAGCTTCATTGGCTCCGGTATCCACATTTTGACCAAATGATATGGAAGCTGCATTTTTCTGATTATATACATTATACAAGCCGAATACCCACTCCCCTTTCCATCTTTTATCCGGTTTTCTATTGGGTTTATAAGTAGCCGAAACATCCAATCTATGATAGGCGGGCAATCTATCTGAATTCCGATCCGAATAACTGGCTATGGACAAGCCTTCATAGGTATACTGTCCGTTGGGATAGGTAACGGGTCTGCCTGTTTGAAAGACCAGATTGGTGCCAAAGGACCATTTATCATTTAGTTGATACGCAGCTGTCAAGGAAAAATCATGTGTTCTATCATGTGCAGTATTATACCATTCCCCATTATTGATTCCAGGCCCTCCTGCATTCCCACCCAGAGTGCGCTGTTCAGATTTGGACAAAGTATATGCGAACCATCCCGTAAAATTACCTTCATTTTTTCGTACCAAAAACTCAAGCCCGTAAGCTCTGGATTCCCCATTCAGGACTTCTGTCTCAATAGTATTGTTCCCGATTAGGTTAGATCCATCTATATAGTCTATTCTATTATCGGTTGTTTTATAATAAGTTTCCACTTCCATGGAATACATTTTATCATCGAAATTTCTAAAATAGCCCAAAGCAAATTGATCGGACAATTGCGGTTTTATAAATTCCCCGCTTGGTGTCCAAACATCCAGAGGGGTAACCGAGGTAGTATTGGACAATAAATGAATATACTGTGCTGCACGTGAATAGCCGGCCTTTACCGATGAGAAATCGTTTAACTGGTAGGCTAGGGAAGCCCTTGGCTCCAGATTGCCAAATTTTTTAATAGTTTCACTTTTCCCATAGTTGGTCTCCCCTATTTGAGTACCCCTTTCATAAATGTCCAAAAGGCTGTTGTATACTACAGGCTTATCATCCGCATAATCTGACATGGCCTGTCCACCCATGCGATTAAAGAGGCTATAACGAAGACCGTATTGTACCGTTAACTTATCATTTAACTTGTGTTCGGCATTAATGTATAACGCACTTTCAAAAGCCTTATTCCTGTCAAGGGACAAGGGATTTATGGATGATGTTTCCGAGGTAGGACGTATTTGTCCTGGGTCAAAATCGTAATAAATGCCACTAGCACCAAAATCCAACTTAAATTTATCACTGGCGTAGTATTTAAGATCGTATTTTATATTGTAGTTATTGATGGAAGAAACCCAATCGAACTCTTCAACTGCAATGCCGAGGTCATAATCATACTTACTGTATATTAATGACAGGTTGGAGAAAAGTCTATCATTAAAAATATGGTTCCAACGTAAATTTCCGGACAAATTTCCATAACTACTAGTAAAACTTTCCCCAATCTCGAAGTCATCCCGGCCGAAATATCCCGAAAGAAACAGCTGGTTTTTTTCATTAAGATTATAATTGGTCTTGAGATTAAGATCATAAAAATTGGCGCCGTTATCTTCGCCGGCGGCCTTTAAAAAAAGATGGGCATAAGATCCTCTTCCGGCAATTAAAAAAGAACCTTTTTCTTTGAACATTGGACCTTCCAAAGCTAGTCTACTGGAAATAATCCCAATTCCCCCGGTCATGGCAAAATTTTTACTATTCCCATCCTTTTGGCGTACATCCAATACTGATGAGGTTCTTCCTCCAAAACGTGCAGGAATACCACCCTTATACAGTTTAATATCCTTGATGGCATCTGCATTAAAGACCGAAAAGAAGCCTAACAAATGGGACGTATTGTAAATAATGGCCTCGTCCAAAAGCACCAAATTTTGGTCAGCGGCCCCGCCCCTAACATGAAATCCGCTAGACCCCTCTCCATTATTGGTAACCCCAGGGAGCATTTGAAGGGATTTAATAATATCTACCTCCCCTAGAACCACGGGCATTTGTTTTACCGTTTTTACATTGAGTTTTGAAACGCTCATCTCAGGTTTTCTAAGAAGTACACGTTCCGTTTCTTCCGCCGAAACAACCACTTCATTTAATTGGGTGGTAAACTCGTTAATTTCAAAATCAAATTTTTGATTCTTATCAAGTATAATCTCGGTATTGATCTCCGTATACCCCAAATAGGATATGGTTAATGTGTAATTCCCTTTAGGAGCTGTAAGGGAATAAAAACCATATTCATTGGTTACCACCCCGATCACAGTACCCTTTAAGAATACGGAAACGCCAAAAAGGGTCTCTCCATTACTCTTATCCGCAATTTTGCCATTAATCGTATAACTTTCCTGGGCTACTGCAATAACTGAAAGGAACAATAGGCTAAAACTCAAAACAAGGAGTCTTGTTCTTTTTTTTCGATTTTTAGATTTTAACTTTTGAAGCATAAATATTTAGTTGTTGGAATTAAAATGTTACAATCCCTATTGACAGTTCAAAAAACCAAAGGTTGCATTATTTAAAAAAAATATTATGCCCCTAATAATCTTGTAATTTTATGGCACGAAAAATAATCACTACAGATTAGGCAAGTATTATCATAAGATTAATTGAAAAACATACTTTTCAAAATATTTTTGTGTTTAAATGCAACCTAAACAACTTTTGCTTGTCTTTATAAATGAAACGAAACTGTTAGAGAGTTAAAACCATTTTAATTTAGTTGGAAACCAATATCCGCTTTACACACCAAGAACTTGTAGAAAAGAGCAAGTTGGGCGATAGAAACTCACAGTTTCAATTGTACGAACAATACGTGGATGCCATGTACAATGTAAGTATGAGAATGTTGGGTAGTAAAGAGGATGCGGAAGACACGGTACAGGACAGTTTTGTTGAGGCGTTTAAAAATTTAGGGAATTTTAGGTACGATAGCACTTTTGGGTCCTGGTTAAAAAGAATAGTAATCAATAAAAGCATTAACCACTTAAAATTAAAGCGGATTGCCCTAGTACCAATAGTAGACCAAGAATATCATCTTACAGAAGAACCCATCGAGTTTGTACCTGCAATGGACATTGAAAAGGTAAAAATTGGGATTAAAAAGCTTCCACCAGGATACCAACAAATTATCCAGCTCTACCTGATTGAAGGTTATGATCATGAAGAGATCGGGGAAGTACTTGGAATATCAACCTCCACTTCCAAATCCCAATATCATAGAGCGAAGAAAAAATTACTTGAAATTATAAAAGCATTATAATGGATCATTTTGAAAAACACATTAGGGACAACAAGTCACTTTTTGACGAGCACAAAGCCGATAGGGCAAAACTATGGGCCAAGATAGAATCTGAATTGGACCATTCGAGCCCAAAGGTTGTTCCATTCTGGAAATCCTCCTTTTTCAAGGTAGCGGCGAGTGTTGTCCTAATTATGGGGTTAACTGCCCTAATCGGATTATCAATTTTTAACACAACCCTTACCCAAGAAGATAGTTATGTCTCCCAAGAACTCCAGGACATAGATATGCACTATAGTAGCCTTGTACAGTATCAAGTACAATTGGTGAAAAACCATCCGGATCTTTCACAGGCAGATAAAGATGAATTTCTATCATTTATGGACGAATTGGATGTAGAATACGAAGTATTAAAATTGGAAATGGAAAAAAACCTGGGCAACCAGCGGGTTCTTGAAGCTATAATTGGTAATTATAAAAAAAGGATTGAACTCATAGAAAACCTGTTGAGGCAAATAAATGACTCAAAAATGATAAATGATGATTATGGATACACATTATAAAAACTTGCTATTTACTATAGCAATTGCCTTTGTGGCTCATATTATGGTAGCCCAGGAAAAGGTTTCGAAAACCATATCGGAGACCTATGAAATGACCAATTCTGGGGAACTTCAACTGGTCAACAAATATGGCGACATCACAATTCATGGATGGTCTAAAAATAATATTATGATCACGATGGATATAACTACGACCCATAAAAAAAGGGAAAATGCCCAATCTCTACTGGATCGAATTTCGCCAGAGATTAAGACCATGACCAATTATGTATCTATTAGTTCCATAATAGCTGAAAAAAACAAAGGATTTTTGGCGGAGTATTTTAATAAGGCCAATCCGTTCGACTTTGACCGCAGCAATGTGCAGATAAATTATTCCATTTTTTTACCCGAGAATGCGGTTTTGGATATCAATAATAAGTTTGGGGACGTAATTCTAGAGGATTGGACCGGAAAATTAAAAATAGACGTTCAACATGGGGATATTTGGGTCAACAAAAACCTAAAAAATGCAGATATCAACCTAAAATATGGCAAACTAAAGGCAAAAAATATAAACTATGGTGTTATTAACTTAAAAAATGGCAATCTCTCCCTTGCTAAATCGAAGGACTTAAGATTAACCAGTAGTGGTTCCATAATAGATTTGGAAGAAATTTCATCGTTGGAAATTTATTCCAGTAAAGATGAAATTGAGATTGAAGAAGTTGAATCCATACACGGGGAACTCGAATTCACCAACTTGCAATTGGCCAATGTTGATGATGAAATTGATCTAGTGATGAAAATCGCGGAATTTAAAGTATTTACTATTCACAGCGCCGATGCCAAAATCAACATACAACAACAATCTTCGGAAGTAATCCTAAGTATTCAGGATTTCTCTTTCAAGTTTAATGCAACCTTGGAAGAAGGCTTGCTACGACTTCCAAAATCTTTTGAGAATGTGGAGACAAAAATGCTCGACAAAGGAAAAAGAATTCGTGAAATTAAAGCTACCTATGGCAAAACCAAACAGGGTTCCATTTCCATCACAGGTGAAAAAGGTGTAATTCTATTAAAGGAACTTTAACCAAAACGAAAAAAAAATTCAATAAAGATGCAACTTTTTACAGAGTTTGTTGTCTACTATATCAACATCAATCAAAAACCATTAACATGAAACAAAAATTAGCAATTTTACTTCCTATTTTATTTGGATTTGCAATTCCAACACTTGCTCAGGACAATTCGGGCGATTATGTTGAATTTAATGACCGTAACAATGTAGTACATGGTGTTTACTTAGGTTTAACGACCCATTATGGTCAAATTGAAAATAAGGATACGTTCTTTACGGGATTTAAAGTAGCCTATGTAGCCAACCAACAATTTGAAATAGGTTTTGTTGGTACTTTTTTCTATTCGGACCAAAATATATATAGGGGATTATCCACTTATGACGAAGATCTAATTGGGGGCTATGGAGGGCTACATTTAGAACCTATCCTATTTAGCAAGTCACTGGTCAACCTCTCGTTCCCTCTATTGATCGGTGCCGGGGGCATGGGATATATAGATGACAATTACACTGGAGACAACTTTGATGAACAGGAATTTGAAGATAACGCACAAGCCTTTTTTATTGTTGAACCAGGATTAAATGCATTGTTCAATATCTCTAGATATTTACAATTGGAGGCAGGTATAAAATACCGATTTTCAAATAAGGTAAACGATGCCAAAAACTTTGACCCTGTTAAAAGAATTAATGGCTTCTCCGCAGGAATAGGGGTTAAGGTAGGAATTTTTAATATGGGCAGGAACAGATATAAAAAGAATTTATAACATGAAAAATAGAACAGAATCACTTTGTAGCATCTGTCATGATGTTATACAGACCCAGCATGTATTTTCTGAAGATAACCAAGTATTCCTAAAAGGAAATATCGTGGAAACATCTAATGGAAAAATTGTTAAGGCCCAATGGTTTCCCATTAATTTTCAATGGGCATCCGACATGGAGTTAAGACAAAATTTATTTCAACAATCAAATATGGAGTAATGACAATAATCTGTTACTACTCCGTTGCAATTATAAAACGCTTAAAAATTAATATTCATTAGAGGTGTTTTTTTTGTGTGGCCATATCTTGGTCAAAACCTTTTTAAACATTACAACAACCAATAAACACAGAAAACCGATGACCAAACCGGCAAAAAATTCCCCTACAATGCCCGGTATTCCCTCGAGCAAATGATGTAACCATTCAAGGTTATGTACAAAGATACCCCCGGCCACCAATATCAGTGCAATAGTACCGATCACGGATAAACTTTTGATTACTACAGGCAGTGCCCCTACTAAAAACCTTCCAATAGTATCGGAAACACTTTTCTTCTTGCCATTCAGTGCAATAAGTCTAAGACCCAAGTCGTCCATGCGAACAATCAGCGCAACGATTCCATATACACCTGCTGTTGCCACCAAAGCTATAATACTAACTACCATTATTTGCGACACAATAGGTTGCCCCACAACTGTTCCAAGAGCTATGATGACTATTTCAACAGAGAGAATAAAATCAGTAATAATGGCCGACTTAATTTTTTCCTTTTCCAAAAGTAGAATTTCACTCTTACTAAGGTTTGCTTCTACTTTATCCGCTTTAGGATGATGGTGGGGCACAAAAAACTCATATATCTTCTCTGCCCCTTCATACGCCAGATAAAGACCACCCAATACCAAGATTATCGTCACCGCCACGGGTATAAATGCACTAAGCAGAAAAGCTATGGGAAGAATGATCAATTTGTTGAGTAAGGAGCCTTTTGTAATGGCCCACAACACAGGGATTTCTCGGGAGGACACAAAACCCGAAGCCTTTTCGGCATTTACTGCCAGATCATCGCCCAAAATGCCGGCCGTTTTCTTACCTGCAATTTTACTCATTGCCCCTACGTCATCCATCAAACTGGCTATATCGTCCAGTAACGCAAAAAATCCTGATGCCATATCAATTCACTTTGTTAACTATTATTTCCTTGTTCATTATCGGACCTAATTCTATGCCCCTGATTCCATTCTGAACTCTAAAAACCACATTTGGCTACAAGAATAGTATAATTTCTCCTAAAATATAGGCTCAAAAGAGTCAATTCTTGACACATTACTTATGAACTCCACATTCTGCAGGCCTATGTAGGGCAAGTAGGATATCCGCAAACAGGTCTCCGGCAAACCAACATAGCTAACAATCCAAAAAAATGGATTCCAAAAATTCCGATAAAGTTAAAACATCATTGTTTAGTGTCATTGGTTTTTGTTTACAAAGAATAAATTTACAGTTTTCTTTAGGCCACCTAGAACACGTATCCGATATAAAGCAAATAACCCTAAAATCCAGAAATTGCGAGTAGCAAATAATGCCGTTTCCAAACTCCGATTATCGCCCAATTTATTTGGACATATGCCCTACACTTTTTTATTTTATTTAATAAGTTAGTTTAAGATTGGTAAAAGCTCAATTCCTATAGCATTATTGATGATCTTTGACCAGTATCTTATGAAAAAGAAGAAAATTACATATCGCTTTCTTAAAGGCGTTGCCAAAATTATATTGGTGCTTGCTCTTTTGTTCTGCGTTTTAGTACTTTTCATTCGAAGTCCTTGGGGACAAAATATAATTGTTTCCAAGGCCACAGCCTTTATTGCCAATAAGACGAACACCAAAGTTGAAATAAATCGACTTTTTATAACTTTTTCCGGGAATGCCTTTTTGGAAGGCATTTATTTGGAGGACAAAAAAGGGGATACTTTGCTGTATTCCAAAACCTTGGAGGCCAATATACCGCTTTCTCCCCTCTTTTTTAACAACGCATTAAACCTTAAGTCTTTGGATTGGGAAGGCCTAAGGGCCAATATATCGAGGAGCGGGGATACTGGAAAATTTAATTTTGATTTTATATTGGAAGCCATCGCCTCCAAGGATACCACTCCGCCGCCCGCAGAGGCAAAACCAATGAAAATTAATGTGGGAACCTTAAATTTTTCGAACTTTAAAATCGATTATAATGATGCGTACTCCGGCATGGAAAGCAGGCTTGTTTTGGGGGAATTATATTTAAATGCCAATTCCGTAGACTTGGAGAACATGCACTTCAACCTAGAGGATTTGGAGCTTTCGGATACTAACATTACCTACAAACAAAACAAGCCATCAATACCCGAAGATAAAGCCCAAACCATACTGCCTTATTTGGTTGTCGAAAATCTAAAATTGAAAAATGTACAGGTCGAATATAATTCCGTTCCCGATGGTATTCTCGCCAATGCATCCCTGGGCGATTTTGAATTGGAACTGCCCAAGGCGGATCTGGAAAAGAATAATGTGGAAATAGGCTTGTTATCCCTTAAAAATTCTGTTATTTCCCTAAATTTTCGGAAAGAGACTATAGACGACACCAAAAATTCTACAGAAAATGTTGATTTTTCTTGGCCAGGATTTTCATTAAGGGCAGATAACATTAACCTCGTCAATAATTCCTTACAATACCGCACAGCCAATAACCCATCTAAAGAAGGTGAGTTCAATCCCAATGATATTTTCCTATCTAAGCTTAATTTGCAGGCCAACGACCTCAACTACCACCCAAAAAATGGCAACTTGAAGTTAGACCGATTATCCTTTGTTGACAGAAGTGGTTTTAGGTTACAAAATTTAAGTTTCGAGGCCAAACTTGATGACAGCTTAGCAATGATCACGGGATTACAATTAAAAACGAATTCCAGTTGGCTGGAGACCGATTTGAGAATGGATTATCCATCCATAGAACAATTGATCCACTCCCCTGAAAAAACCAAAGTGGACCTGCAAATGCCAACGCTAAATCTTGCACTTCAAGATGCTCTATTTTTTCAACCTAATTTAAGTCAGAACGCTTATTTCCCTGCTGCCCAGAAACATCCATTTACAGGAAAATTAGAGGCAACGGGCACCCTTGCCGACATTGACATCAACAATCTACAATTCCACTGGGCCAGCAGTTCATTGCAGGCTCAAGGAACGGTTTTCCAGCTTATGGAAACGGATTCCATATCCTTTAATCTCCCTGTCCTAAAGGTCACTACCACCCGGGAGGATATGCAACAATTTGTTTCGGAAAAGGAATTGAATATTGAGATTCCGAAGACCATTTTGGTGCAGGCCAACACCCAGGGTAATCTAAAAAATATCTCGGGAGAAGCTTTCTTAAAAATACCCGAAGGTACCGCCCAACTTAAAGGAAACTATTCCAATGCAGGTCAGATCAACTTTGACGGAATACTTAAAGTGGATAGCTTGCAATTGGGAAAATTGTTAAAAAATGAGCAGTTGGGACTTATGGGCTTTGAGATCAAGGCCTCTGGCCATGGCAATAGTCTTAATACCCTAAATGCTCAATTTGAATCCGATTTCACAGAATTGACACTTAAGAATTACGACTTTTCCAATCTAGGGCTAAAAGGGGATATCCAAAATGGGGAAGGTGATATTGACCTAAAATTTAAGGATAAGAACTTAAATTTTACAGCCAAAACAGCGCTAGTCCTCGATTCTATTCATTCAAAAATTCGACTGAAACTTAATGTTCTCGGTGCCGACCTACAAGAGCTCGGTATCACTAGTGAAAATATCAAGGTGGGTCTTGATTTGGATGCCGATTTTAATGGCAACATGAGTGACTATGGATTAAATGTCCAAATCAACAATGGAATAGCCGTTTATGATGGGCAACAATACCAAATGGGAAACATCCGGCTAATATCCAAAATAGACACCCTTAGTACCGAAGTTAAAATCCAAAGTGATTTTCTGAACGGAGGATTAAAATCGAACACCTCACCTGCGGGAATCAATACCGCTTTGACCAAGCAATTTAAGAGTTACTTTGAAAATACCTTCACACAACCATCCCCATCCGATTCCGTAAAACTTGAAATGGATCTAAATATACATCCCAATGCCATAATTACTGAGGTATTCCTAAGGGATTTGGAGCAAATGGATTCCATTATTATCAGTGCCAATTTTGATGCTTCCACCAAGAATATTAATGCTAAAATAAAGGTCCCCTCGGCGAGGTATAAGGGTATTACCCTAGATAGCCTCAACTTTTCGGTAATTGGCGATTCAGCAAACCTAAATTTCACCGCTGGTATTATAAACTTAATTGCAGACCCAGTGCATATTAAAAAAACATATCTGGAGGGAACTCTTAAAAACAAAGAATTATTATTGGATTTCAATTCATGGGACGAAAATGAGAAAGTATTGCATATCGCCTCTAAAATGATCTTGGACAGAGATACTACCTTACTTCAAATTAATCCAGACGAACTCTTATTCAACAAAAAGGAGTGGAAAATACCAGATGATAACCAGATAACTTTCGCTCCAAACCATATCGGTTTTAAGAACGTAAATCTGACTAGAAATTCACAACAACTTATCTTGAGCAATTCCATGACAGATTCAGGGGAAAAGCAACTCTCTATAAACTTTGACCAATTTAGGTTACAAACCTTTCTAAGTCTATTTAATCCTGATTCCCCATTGGCCTCTGGCTTGGTAAATGGAAATCTGATCGTAGAAAATCCCTACGGAGCAACAGGAATAGTGGCCGATTATAAAATTAGCGATTTAGAGATAATGCAACACGCCTTAGGTAATTTATCCCTAAAGGCCGCTTCCAAAACCAATATTACCTACGATTTTAATCTAGCCCTCAAAGGCGGCGGCCTTGATATAGATTTAACTGGGGATTATGCAGCTGCCCAAACAGGTGCCAATCTGAACCTTGATCTGGACCTAAATAAAATAGACCTAAAGGTTATTGAGGATTTTTCCTTTGGGTCCTTGAAAAATACCCACGGTTTTCTTTCCGGGAAAATAGATGTTTCCGGCACCACGACTTCCCCGGTTTATACAGGATCTATCAATTTTAATGAAACCGATTTTAATGTGGCCACATTGAATTCCGTTTTTAAAATTTCAGAGGAAACATTAAAAATTGATAACAATGGAGTCTATTTGGATAATTTTCAGATAACCGATGTAAATGGCAACAGTTTTAAGCTGGATGGTTCCATTGGTACGGAAGTATTGTTGAACCCCAAATTGGATCTAAGCCTAAATGCCAAACAGTTTCAGTTCCTGAACTCTACAGAGAAAGACAACGAACTGTTTTATGGGAATGCTAGTTTTGATGTTGACCTTAGGGTAAAGGGCAACTTAAACCTACCTATAATAGAAGGAAAAATTCGTGTTCGCGAAGGCACCAATGTAACTTACGTTGTCCCAGAATCACAGTTGGATGTGGAAGAACGTGAAGGGGTCGTCATATTTGTGAACCGTGAACACCCCGATGCCATACTTTCCAGAAATGATAATGAGGAAACTACAGCTTTCTTTAGGGGCTTGGATGTCAAAGCTATTTTGGAGATTGCCGATGATTCCAATTTCAACATCATTATAGACAAACGTACGGGCGATAACTTACTAGTGTCCGGGGATGCCTCGCTTAATCTCAATGTGGAGCCCAACGGTAGGATGCAACTCACAGGAAGGTACGAACTTAACTCTGGGCATTACGAGACCAATCTTTATAACCTAGTAAAACGAAGGTTTCTAATAAACCCTAATAGTACAATAACCTGGCAGGGCGACCCTACCAATGCCAAGTTGGATGTTACGGCTACTTATAAGGTAGAAACTTCAGCGGCACCTCTAATGTCGACCGTAGTTTCCAGTGAGGATAATAGCCTAACCGGCAAATACCGACAGGTCCTACCATTTTTAGTGTATCTTAATGTAGATGGGGAACTGTTGGAACCAAAATTGTCTTTTGGACTTGATATGCCAGAAGATGAACAGGGTTACTTAGGTGGTGCGGTCTATGGAAGAGTCCAACAATTAAACCAACAAGAGTCTGAACTGAACAAACAAGTCTTTTCCTTGTTGGCACTTAATCGTTTCTATCCAGATGCTGGCAGTGACGGAAGTATTGGGGGTACCGCAGCAATCGCCAGGGATAATGTAAACAAAGTATTATCAGGGGAACTTAACGCATTTTCGGATAGAGTTTTTGGAGAGTCCGGATTTGAGGTAGACTTTGATCTGGACAGTTTTACGGATTACCAAGGCGAGAGCCCCCAGGACCGTACCCAATTGAATATCAACGCCAAGAAAAAATTGTTCAACGACCGCTTGATCGTTACAGCGGGAAGCGCAGTTGATGTTGAGGGAAGTTCTCAGCCAGGGCAAGAGGAAACCCCTATTATCGGTAATGTAAGCCTAGAATATTTACTTACCAAAGATGGCCATTATAGATTAAGGGGTTTTAGAAAGAACGAGTACGAAAACATCATTGATGGACAATTGATCGTAACCGGGGTAGCCTTGATCTTTAACAGGGAATTTAATAAATTTAGTCAGTTGTTCAATCCTTTAAAGGAAGTCAAAACAGCTGAGGAAAAAGACAAAGAACTACCAAAAAATAAATAAAAGTTTGACGGCAACAAAAGCATATCGACATATTTCAACGCTGCTACTTCTAATAAGTATAAATTCATGCAGTGTGGGTAAATTCCTCCCCGAAGGCGAAACTTTATATACTGGTTCCAAGATTAATATTGAGTTTGATAAGGAAGTAAAGAACACTAAAAAGGTTACCCAAGAATTACAAACCCTACTGACTCCAGAACCGAATTCCCAAATATTGGGAATGCGACCAGGACTTTATTTTTATTACAAAGCACAAAAGAAAAGACCCGGTTTTTTAAATCGATGGCTAAATAAAAAGATTGGGGAAGAACCAGTTTATCTATCCGACGTAGATCCACAGCGAGTGGAGCAATTAATGCTCAACCGACTGGACAATCGCGGATTTTTCTACAGCAAAGTATCATCAGTAATAGACAGTACCCAAAAACACGCTGGCATAAAGTACAAGTTAACTTTGCCAAAGCCATATACGCTGGAAAAATTTGAGTTGGAAAAAGACTCTCTGCCCATCTATGCCGAAATTGAAAAGGCTTTGAAGAAAACAGCAATTAAGCCAGGAGATCGGTTTGATCTAGAACTCATGAAGTTTGAAAGGGAACGTATAGATCATGAACTTAAACAAAGGGGATATTACAATTTTAATCCCGATTTTCTAATTTTCGAGGCCGATACCAATCGATATGACAATAAAAAATACGACCTCTTTCTACGGTTGAAAAGAAACCTACCAAAGAAGACGGTGATTGCCTATACCATTGATTCCATTTCGGTTTATCCCAACTACTCCATAGAAACGGATATGAAGGCCAGCATCAACTCAACTGTGGTCAACGGTATTAATTTTATCCAAGAAAAAGAATTCTTTAAACCCAATAAATTGGAACCCTATATATTGTTTGGGGTTGATCAAAAATATAATTCGGAAACGGCCAGATTAACCAGCAACAGACTATCGGCCTTGGGCAATTATAAGTTTGTAAATATTAGGTTCAATGAAAGGGATAGCACCGAACATGACAGTACCGCTTCGTTAAACGCGGACATATTACTTTCCCCGCTTACCAAAAGATCTGTAAGGGCCCAATTACAGGCAGTAACCAAATCAAACGGTTTTGCTGGGCCGGGAATGTCGCTCACCTACAACAATCGAAACCTTTTTAAAGGAGGGGAAACCTTAAGCATAACAGGCAATTTTGCCTATGAGACCCAACTTTCCGGAGGAAAGGGTACTGGTCTTAGCAGTATAGCTGGAGGCCTAAAAACGGATTTGATAATCCCTAGACTCCTTCCTTTTTCCCCCAAGAAATTTAAATATGCCGTACCCAAGACCAAAATAAGCCTTGGAACCGATTTCTTAAAGCGTACTAAACTTTATACCCTAAGTTCGTTCAACACCTCCTTTGGTTATACCTGGAATGCCAATAGGTTTGCATACCATGAGCTTAACCCTATTAGCATAAATTACGTAAACCTCTCCAATACCACTGAAGAATTTACGGCAATTTTGGAAAAAAATCCTTTTTTAAAACAAAGTTTTGACCAACAGTTCATCGCTGGACTCAACTATAGTTTCACCTACAACGAACTGGTAGATGTTAATAAAAAACACCCAATATTTATTTCAACGGGTTTGGATATTGCTGGGAACACTTTAAATCTTCTAGGTGGGTCCGATAAAACCGTTTTTGGATTGGAATATGCACAATATGCCAAGGCCGATGTGGATTTTCGCTATTATATAAAATGGGGAAAGGAACAGGCACTGGTAAGTAGGTTTTATGCCGGATGGGGCATTCCCTACGGCAATTCCTCTACCCTACCCTTTGTAAAACAATTTTTTTCCGGGGGTCCCTATAGTGTAAGGGCATTTAAAATTCGGTCACTCGGACCGGGATCATTCAGCTCTACTGAGAATGGCACAACTTCCTTTTTCGATCAATCGGGAAATTTACGGTTGGAAGGTAATTTGGAGTATAGATTCCCTATATGGTCCTACCTAAAGGGCGCTGTTTTCGCCGATGCCGGAAACGTATGGCTGACCAATGATATAGAGATTTCAGATGACGAACCTATAGCCAGCCGCGAGTTTAATGAAGAACTGGCCGCCAAAGGAAAATTCAGCTCCAACTGGACAAAGGAATTGGGTATTGGACTAGGGTTGGGACTTAGGGTGGACATCCAAAGTTTTGTTCTACGATTCGATTTTGCATCCCCCTTACAGGTTCCTTACCTGCCTGAAGGAGAACGCATCAGAATTCCTTTTTTTGATGGAGGCAGTGATAATCTCATCTTCAATTTTGCCATCGGTTATCCCTTTTAAAGACTATTAAACTCTTGTACCTCGATGATTTTTATTAATAAAATCATAAAGTTTCCCCTCAATATTAAATGAATCAAAAATGTAATCTTTAGCATTATTTACCATAAGTATTTAGGGTTAATTTTATTACAGATGATTTATTAACCCGTCTGCCTTTTAGAGCAGACCTTAAATACAATACTATTATGAACAGTGAACAATTAGAAGGAAAATGGAAACAAGTTAAAGGTAAGTTCAAACAAAAATACGGTGACCTTACCGATAATGACCTAACTTATTCAGAAGGAAAGTTCGATGAACTGTTAGGCCGGTTACAAGAAAAAACCGGAAAGGCAAAAGAAAAATTAAAAGAAGAGATTGACAGTATGTAGTGTCGGGCTCAAAGTTTAAATTTCATTACAGCAACCCCTACCAATTGTAGGGGTTGTTTTTTTATGGGTTTTGTTTAAATGATGGGTCTAAAATAAGGCAGTGGCAAGGTAAAGAAATGTAAAGACCTACTACTTTGTGGAGTGGCATTAAACCATAAACATAAAAGTATTTCGCCCAATTATATGGGCGTTCCCTCCTTCGTCTGTCCGGCACCTAGTTATATACCTGTTTAGGAAATGCGGCCCCGGCCTCTCCTATCGCATAAGAGTTTAGAAAGACAGGAAGGAGCCAATAGTCCTAAATGGCTGAAGTATCTGAGAGGCTATAGGTTGTCCTTGTAGTCCTTGGCATATTCCTTTTTATACATCCTTACAATAATTAGGAAAAGACTAATAAGAAGGGGACCAAAAATTAGTCCTATAAAACCAAAAATGGGTACCCCAATAATCACACCTATCAACGTAATCAAAGGATGTACATTGTCCAATTTTTTAAGAATAAAAAGACGAAATAGATTATCTGTTGCACCGACCACTATAAAGCCATACAGGAGAACCCCCCACGCTTGGAAGGAACTGCCATCGGAGAGGGATAATATAAAAACCGGGAGAATTCCCAACAAAGAACCAATAAAAGGAACCATGGAACCTATGGTAACAATCACTGCCCAGAAGAATGGGGAATCAACACCAAAGATCAAAAATCCTATGAGCGCAACAACCCCTTGGGCCAATGCCACCAAAGGAATACCTAAGGCATTGGAACGCACCATCGCCCTTACCTCTTCTCCTATTATTTTTAGATTTTCCTTTCCAATAGGAATATACTTGAACAAGGATTCCCTTAATTCCCTTCGGTTCGTCAACATATAATATAGCATAAAATACATGATTCCTATCGCTATAAACATGGTAAAGGTACCACCGGCAAAACCCTGTAGGCTTTTGGATAGCCAGGACGAAATAGCGCCTGCATCTATATCTGACGTTAAATCATACCCAAGCTGGCTTTCCCATTTGCCCAACTGTGATTTTAAAGCTGAAATCACCTTCTCAGAGTTTTGAACAGCATTGCTGATTTTTGAACCGAGCATTACAATGATTCCGGAAACGGGCAACAAAATGCACACAAAGGAAGCTACCAACAAAACGGCAGCTGCCAAATCGGGATGCCAACCTTTTTTAACCAATTTTGCCATAGGCGCCCTGATAAGGACGTAAATGGTTATAGCCCCTAAAATCCCTGAAAAATAAGGAAGCATTGCCTGGAATATTAAGCCTCCCAACAGTAGGATCAATAAAATAATAAATAGTTGGCGAATTATATTGGGTTCAATTGGTCTCATAAATCAATTATCGGAGATTATATTAAAATGTAGGAGATTTAGTAAAATATTTAAATTACCAGTCATATATTTTCAACTATTAGACGACATTCATTTTAACTGAAAATTTGATAAAATCAAAATTAGAGAAGGCGTTAAAAATATCTCTAAAGTGACAGGTAAAAATTAAACAACTGACGGACCAAGATAAAGTAACCCAACACCCCTGCTGAATTTGAGGAGGTTGGGCCATTTTGCTCTCAATCCCAAAGGCTATGTCCTACAAAGGTTTTCTACCAGATATAATATTGTACAGAACGGCAATAACAGCAATGACCAAAAGAAGATGAATTAAATTGCTGGTACCCATTCCGGCCACAAGACCGAAAAAACCTAATGCCCAAATAATAATACTAACTACAGCGATTAACCAAAGAATACTTCTCATAATTTTGAATTTTAGTGATTAGATATTTATGTTTAAGAAATTAACTTCTAGCCTATGGCTCTAAATAATTTAATTTCAAACACTTATAAAGATACTCACTTGTAATGATTGGTGGTGATTCATTAAATAAATTTATTAATGCAATCAAGAGCGGTAAAGTAGCTAAATGTATAATTATTTGATTCGAAACCTAAAGACCTAAGCCTTTTATCTCAATTCCATTTCGAAAACCGGATTTACAGAATCCTAATGAACCCTCACTGTAAATAGAAAAGTGAAGTATAGCGACTTCATACTATTATTGTTTCTATGTTCGCCCAAACTACGTTTGGTTCCATGGGAAACAAAAAAAGTGATTTGCAAATGCAAATCACTTTTCTGCTTGGTCGGGATGACAGTCCTAAGAACCGCTCCACAACACGTTGATAATCAATTATTTAAATTTCATTTTTAGTACGGTTAACCGATATCTTAACTCGGTTGAAAATGGCATATTTAAAAGCCCATTTTTGATATCTTTGGCAGTACTAAAATACAAAATATATCTATATTAAACCAACTAAAAGATAAACTGTTCTCTTTCCATTCTACTTCGAATCATCTCAAAAAAGCTAACCTTTATTTTCAAATAGTTGACTAACGACATTGAACTTTTTAAAACTATTCCTTCTTTTCCTAACTATAAGAAAATCCTTAACTGTAAAAGCCATTCATGATAACGCATTAAATATAAACTTCTATATTCTTATGTTGACTTTCATTAAAATCTTTGACTTGCTGAATTTCAGTGCCAAAATCAAGAACTAAAAGCAAACTATATTCTTTTATAATTAGTTTTTATTTTTTCTATTAGGGTTTGAGTTCAAAAATCCTTTTAAGTCTGATATCCTCGGAACTAGCCCCGATCAATACTTCAAATTCTCCCGGTTCCACCGTCCAGTTCATATCCCTGTCAAGCAGTTGTAAGTCTTCTGGTCTTAAGGTGAAATTCACAGTTTTGGTATCACCCGGATTTAAGGTAACACGCTCAAAACCTCTGAGTTGTAGTTCATACACGATCACACTACTCACCAAATCCTTGAAATAGAGTTGTACGACCTCATCGCCCTTTACTTTTCCGGTGTTCGTTACATCAACGGATACCTTGATCTGCTGCTGCGTTTTGCCTATCTCTGGGGTTATCTTTAAGTTTTTGTAGTCAAACTGCGTGTAACTCAATCCGAAACCAAATGGGTAAAGCTCACCAACCACTGAAGTATTACCGGTGCCGTTAGGACCCGATGAAGGCTGACCAACTTGCGAACTTGGTTTGTATGGAAAATTTAACTCTAATTGCCCCACAGATCTCGGAAAGGTTATTGGTAACTTTCCTCCCGGGTTGTAATCGCCGAATAAGGTCTGGGCGATCGCATTTGGGCCTTCCACATTTGGGAACCATGTTTCTAATATTGCCGGGATGTATTGATTCTCCCAATTGATGGTCAAGGGTCTTCCATTTATAAGGACAAGTACTATGGGTTTACCCGTTGCTTTAAGGGCTTGTAGCAATTGAAACTGTCTTCCCGGTAGCCCCAGACTTGTTCTGGATCGGCTTTCCCCACAGCGTTTTTCATCCTCGCCCATTACGGCAATAATTACATCAGATAGATTGGCTTTGGCTACTGCAGTATCGATCATTTGTTGCTCCTTATTTGAAAGTGGGATGGGGATGATTTCACTCTCAGGCCAGGCCTCATCGACTACTTCGCAGCCTAGCGAGAAGTCCACATTAGCTTTACTACCAACATAATTTTGAATGCCTTCCAACACACTTTTTACTTCTAAATTTTGAGGACCATAACGACTCACATAGACAGACTTGTCAACAGCCAAAGGACCTGTGACCAAGATATTGTCCAGTTTATTGAGGTTGAGGGGTAAAGCATTATTCTCGTTCTTAAGAAGTACCAATGACTCTTTTGCCATTTGTAGCACAAAGTCTTTGGTATCATTGGCTACAATCTTATCTGCAGCTTTGGTATCCTTTACATAGGGCTCATCAAAAAGTCCCAGTTCAAATTTCACCCTTAAAACATCTCTTACATTACGATCAAGGGTTGCCATTGAAAGTTCCCCATCATTGACCAGTTCCCTTAATGGCAGAATGTAATCTTGCGGTGGGGTAAAGTGGGTCCGCACATTTAAGCCTGCTTCTGCAACCTGTCTTACACCTTCTTTATAATCCTCGGCCACATGATGTTTTCTATGAAGAAACTCAACGGCCTCGCTATCAGAAACCACATACCCATTAAAGCCGTACTCCTGACGCAGCAGTTCCGTAAGGAAGTAATAGCTTCCACTTACCGGAATTCCATCCCAGTCGTTGTAGCTACTCATCACTCCTTTCGGATGGGCTTTACCAATTAAGCGTTTGTAAGGATATAAATGCATTTGGTGCAGTTCTCTGGGAGCTACATGTGGATCCGTTCGAACCCTACCATCTCTTCCGCCTTTTGGTACGCTGTATACCGCATAATGCTTTAATGTAGAAGCCACTCCCTGTGACTGAATACCTTTGACCATTTGGATACCGAGTTCGGAAACCAAAAAAGGATCTTCTCCATAACACTCGACTACTCTACCCCATCTTGGGTCTCTGGCTAAATCTAATATTGGAGCATATATATTGGTATACCCCAAAGCTTTTCCTTCCTTTCCTACTATCCCACCTGCCTGTCTGACCAAATTTTTATTCCAGGTACTACCAATGGCTATTGGGGATGGAAGCGGGGTTGCTTTATCATGGTTGAGTCCGTGAATACCTTCGTTGGTAAAGTCTACTGGTATGCCCAAACGTGTTTCTTCAATAAACCACTTTTGAATGGTATTAATGGCCTCTGCATGTTTGCTGTACGGATAGGAATACTGCGTGGGCTTCAAACCATTGAGCTGTTCGTCTATGTTGGCAATACCATCTTTCCACACCTCGTTTTTCCAACCGGGAGTTGGCAATTCATCTTTTAAAACCCGCTTGTAGCCATAAAGCGTAGCACATTGAGCTGTTTTTTCGTCCACATTCATCTGACTCAATAAGTCCTCGACTCTGGCATCAATTTCAGCTTCCGGATCTTCGAAAATATCTTTCTGACCGTTCTTATTAAAGTCAATCCAGCCTTTTTGGTAAATCGACTTCTTTTGGGCAAAGGACAAGCAGCTTACTAGCAAGCAAATCCCAAAAACAAATAATCTCTTTTGAATTATCATGGGCTTCATATTCTATGTCTATATTTTCTTTAAATGAATTGCATTTCCCTCCCAATAGGTCGGCTCTTGATCGCGTAAACGCGTTAGTGCATTGACCTTGGAACAGCTAAATAGGGTTACAAAGAAAGATATCAGTATTTTACTCATAGTTTTTGACCGATTTTTTAGTTTTTAAAAGACAAGGTCCTGGTCTCTAGAGGCTGGATATTTATCAATTCACTTTTATCACCAGCCAATACCTCAACTTCACCTGCAACCAGTGAAGTGATTCTTGCAACGGTGACTATTCCATCTTCCCATTCCATATCTACTTCAAAATTACCTCGGGCTTTCAGTCCCTCAACTTTGCCGTTTTTCCATTGCTCGGGCAAGGCAGGTAAGAGGTATATCTTTCCAGGTACGTGAGATTGAATTAGCATCTCAGCGATACCTGCAGTACCCCCAAAATTTCCATCGATCTGAAAAATACCAGGTGGATGTAGGTCGAAGAGGTTTGGACCCAACTGTTCCCCGATAAGCCCTCTCAAATGGTCGTGTGCCTTTTCCCCGTTGCCAAGTCTGGCATAGAAATTAACGATCCAGGCCCGACTCCAGCCGGTTTGCCCTCCGCCGTCAGATAATCTACGCTCTATGGTTTTCTCGGCTGCTTCAAACAAATCTGGTGTTTCTGGAGAAATTTCTGCCGAAGGATACAGCCCGAATAGGTGTGAAATATGCCGGTGTCCTGGCTCTACTTCTTCATAATCTTCATACCATTCTTGTATGGTTCCGTTAGAACCGACCTTTGTGCGTGGCAGTCGCTTCATTGTAGCACTAATCTGGTCAGAGATTTCATTTATTCCCAATTGTTTCTCAGACTCCAGACATGCTTCAAAAACGCTCCTAATTATTTGCATATCCATCGTTGCAGCTACAGTATTCATCTGTGATTTTCCGGTAGCTGGATTTATGTAGGAGTTTTCAGGAGAGTATGAAGGCGCTGTGACCAATTCACCTTTTTCGTTTTCCTTTAAAAAATCTAAGATAAATCTTGAAGCCCCTGAAAGAATTGGATAAACAGATTCTCTAAGATATTCTTCATCTTTAGTAAACTCATAATGTCTCCAAAGTGATAGTGACATCCATGCGCCTGCAAGTGGAAAGCAGTATCCATTTGCCACCTGCGATTTTTTATGTGAGCCTTTTGGTGTTACCCTACCAAATGGATTTGTTGCATGGTGTGCCATCCACCCCTCTGAGCCAATAAATTTTTTAGCAGGAACTTTACCTCTTTCAGCAATACCCTGCATAAAATTTGAAAGTGGAATTGTGGCTTCAGAAAGGTTACAGGTCTCAACCGGCCAATAATTCATTTGTAAATTGATATTGAGATGAAAATCAGACTCCCAGGGCGCCCACATCTTTTCACTCCATATCCCCTGCAGGCTGGAAGGTAAGACAGCCCGTCGCATCCCGCTCGACATCATCAAATAGCGACCGTATTGAAAGAAAAGTTGCTCAAGCCCCACATCCTCCTTTCCTTGCGATAGTCTTTCTAATCTTTCTTTAGTTGAAAGGCTATCTGGTGATTTGGCTTCAATCTCTAGTTTTACCCGATTGAAAATCTCAGTATGCTCTGTGATATGGTCTGTTTTAATTTGACCATATGAATCCTGTAGTACTGACTTGAGTTTGTTGATCGAATTTTTCTTTGCATCAATACTTCTATCAAAATTCATCTCTGCTAAATTATAGTCCGTTGCTGCGCTTAAAATAAGCGTGAATGAAGTACTATTTTCAATATTTAGCTTATTGCCTAAAACCTTCATCTCACCATCCTGTTTAAGCACCCCGATGTGACTGGAAAATTTCATGTGATGTCCCCCTTGACCAGACCCTCCTTTATTATCCTCATAACCATTTGGATCATCAAATATTTGACCAGTCACTTCAATAATTTGATCTTCAATTACACTAACAGTAACATCCTTTTCTCTCTGAAAATCAATCTGTGTAGAAAGTGGCTCGCCATCAAGACTTTCAAACCGGTAAATCAAGACATCATAATCAGCAGAAATGAAAGACTCCCGTTTAAAACGCTTACCGTCAACTACATATTCAATAGTCAAAATCCCGGTTTCTAAATTAAGGTCTCGTTTATAGGATTCAGATGTCCCGTTATGGTCGAATGTCAATAATAACTTACCCAATGGTTCGTAAGATCTAAAAGCCGTAGGTGAAACAGCAAGATTCTTCATAGCATAATCAAAGGCGTCATCATAGTTCCCCTCAAGGTTTAACTCTTGAAATTTCTGGTAGTGTAAGCCCACATCTTCGGGATACGGGTCTTCAGGAATTCCTGCCCATAGGCTTTCTTCATTAAGATATAGTTTCTCATCCTTTACCCCACCAAAAACCATAGCGCCCAATCTACCATTACCCAGAGGAAGCGCTTCAAGCCATTCTGTGGCTGGTTCATTATACCAAAGTGAGTGCGTATAAACTGCACTGTTGTCTTTTTGATTGGAACATGATGCTAAAAAATAGCAAAATGCCATAAGCGAAGGTTTAAAATATTTTGTGATCATCTTTATATTCTAGAATATTATTTCTCAATTTCAAAGCTTTACATTCAGCCATCTTCATTGCAGATGTAGTTTAGATCTGCACTCATAAAACAATTCATATCTCAGGGGGATTAGCTCAGCTGGCTAGAGCGCTTGCCTGGCAGGCAAGAGGTCACCGGTTCAACTCCGGTATTCTCCACTTCTAAATAGAAGCCTTCACAGTTGTGAGGGCTTTTTTTGTTTTTGCAAGCGTCTTTATTTATCTGATTTTATATTACAAAAGGTTAGCATTCTCAAAAATAAAATTTAACCATAGGAGCAAATTTCTGCTATTGATTATTTGTGTAGTTAATTTGTATCTACCTATTCAAATCTTATTTAGAATAGTCTTTTTCAGTAAGGCTTATAAGTACTGACTGCTGCCATTCTTCCATCTGCTTTTCTAGTTTATCCGCAATTTCCGGATAGGTTTTGATTAAATTAATGGTTTCGCTTTTGTCTTCTATAACATTGTATAGTTGTTTGACTTCATTCCCTTCAATTTTATTGATGATCAGCTTATAATTATTATCTAAAATAGCTCTATCTCCCAAATAATCCTCTTTTGTAATTTGATCGTGATGATAATTCTTAAAATTTCTTGTAAAAACTCCGTTGGATATTTTAGCCATAGGAGTAGTTCCCTGTTGTAATACTGATTCTATGTAGTGAACACTATCAGTAAGATGTTTTGTGTCAAAATTCCAAAAATAAATGGGTTTGGACCGTTCTTCTATTTTGTAATTTATAAGTGGCATCAGGCTAATTCCGTCCATTGGTCTGTCCGGAAGCTCTAGTCCAACAAGGTCGCATAATGTTGGAAAAATATCTGTGGTAACTGTGCTCATATTGGAAATGCCAGATTCCTTTATTTTATTTGGCCATTCGATAATACCAGGAACACGGGTGCCACCTTCATAAACCGTTCCTTTTAAACCATTGAGCGATGAATTATATAACCCACTGGATGGAATTCCATTATCACCGCAATACCAAATTATTGTGTTGTCTTGAATAGACTCACTTTTCAAGTGTTTTCTTAATTTACCAATGGCACGATCCATTGCGGTTATCTCAGAAAATCGATTTTTCAATACTGAATCCATTGATCTAAATACTTGTTTTCCTGTTTCTAATGAGGTAAGTCTTACGGATAGGTTTGCCAAACTATCTGGAAGATTTTTATATTGTTCTAGATCTTCCGGTAAACTTTGATAAGGTTCATGGGGAGAACCAAACCAAACTACAGCAAAAAATGGGCTATCTTTTTTTTGCGAATTATTTATAAATGAAATTGCCTCATTAATTATGACCTCAGAACTTTCTCCTTTTAGCTTTAATGGAGGAGCTCCATTTCTAGAAAGTATCGGATCCATTTCAAAAAAGTTATCATGAGATACCCATGTTTCAAATCCCATTGCACCTGGATTTGTGGGAGAACCTTCTTTTACGGGTCCAAGATGCCATTTTCCAAAATGCCCAGTTGTGTATCCAGCATCCTTAAGTAATTTAGCGATTGAAATTTCTTCTGGTCTAATCGACCAACCAGGAGCAAATGTACCATAACGATTGGGGTGACGTCCTGTAATAATACTACCTCGAGTCGGCGAACAAGTTGGATGTGCAGAATAAAACCGATCTAAGACTAATCCATTTTTAGCCATAACATCTAAAACTGGTGTTTTTATAAATGGATGGCCATTGTAGCCAGTCTCTTCCCAACCATGGTCGTCGCCCATTAAAAGAATAATATTTGGTTTTTCGACTGACCGCAATTCTTCGTAAGTGGTGTTTCCTTCATTTGAAATATAACCGTAGCCTAAAAGTCCAATTAATACTATCGATAAAATGATTACAGTTTTTTTCATAAACCTATTTTGAAATATGTAATACTATTTTTAAAGCATATCGTTTTCCTAATTCTCGTTGTGCCTCGGAATTGAAATGAAGATTGTCTCCTTTGTGATCCAATTCTTTGGAGGAAATCCAATACGTATTTTTATCATTTTCAGCCACGGATCTGATTACTTGATTAATTCCCTGAAACCTGAGGGCTTTCTCTTCCGGCTTTGTAAACCGACCCAATTCTCCCATCACGATGGGAAGGTCGGCATCACCTACTTCAGCTCTAAAAATCTCGAATAAGCTATCGACTGCTTTATTGTAAACAGGTATATCTTTCTCATTGGCATTGCTTTCGCCTTGATGCCATAGAATACCTTTTATTTCACCTTTTGTTTTGGCCAGATCAACTTTCTGTTTAAAATTGCTCAACAGTTTCACCCCACGATGTTCTGAATCCTCTAGCCATTGATAGATGGAACTTCCGCCAACAGCACAGGGAACTAAAGCAATGGTAACGGAATCAGGAACGTGCTTCAACATTTCCTGAGCAAAGCTTAACCCACAGTCCAGACCGCTATTTTCATAAAAATGTAGCGGTTCTTTAGCTAAAACCCAATTGTCTTGACCGTCGATACTCAAAATTCGAGGATTGCTTATGGTATCCTGAGCCTCAATAGCACCACGACCCGACATATTGGATTGACCTGCCATTAGGTAGATCCAAACTGTTTGAGCAGGATTTTTTTCCTTTGGCTCCTGTTTTGGCTGGAGGGTATTTTTTGAAACATTGCACGAACTTAACATCAAGATGAGCACATAAAGTGGTATGAGGCTCAGGCTATATTTACACCAATTCCTAGCTTCAATATCGTAAATAACAGGTTTATTTATCGCCATTACTTCAAGCCTGTAAGATCAGAATTAATAGAGATGATGCCTCCTTCATTTTTGATGACTGCTTTAAAATCTTCTGAAATTTCAATGTTATTATCCATTTCCAGAATGATCTCTTTTCCCTCCACTCTATTTTCAATAAGCGTCATTTCCCCTTTCTTATTCAAAGTGTTGCCATAAAAATTGACGAATGTTTTTCCATAATCTGGTACGTAGCCTTTCTTACCATGGAAAAGAATTCCGGAGTTTCTTAAACTGCAGTTAGTAATGGTAAATACATCTACCGGTGTGTTGACTTTCACAAAAGGTAATTCACCATCGTGTAGCACTTTTACATTATCAAATAATAATTGCTCTTGCTGAGGAATGTCTGCTCCGGGATAATAAGATCTGCTCCAGCTACTGTTGTCAAAATGAATGGAGAAACTACTTCTTGGTTTTTCAAGAAAAATATCTCGGTAAACCACGTTTCGTACCCCTGCGGTGTACTGTACATCATCTTGCATCATCACCCATTTAATACCATCCAGAACTACTGTTCCTTCTGTATGAGTAGGTCTGGTTTTGGTTTTCCAGGTACCTTTAATTGGCTTACCATCGTCTCCCAGCCCATCTACACGGTAGATTCTACCATTAGAGACAACTGCATCAGCATTTTGCAGTTCCAATCCTTCTTCCCAGTCTATCCACCCACCGGCTAATATTCGGCAGAAGTAACCCACTATTGGTTGCCCCTCTAAAGAAAGGTCATTACAATTTTCTATCACACCATTTTCTATCCAACCGACTTCCGGATTGGAGTTGGCATAATCGTGAGCATTTAGAGCCAAGGCGTCGTCAAGGGTTTTGAAGGTAGCGTTGGATATTTTGAAACGTTTACCTCTTCCCAGATGGATTCCGTCTTTATCACCTTCCAAAATGGTATCATCTATCAGTAGATCCTCAAAGGTACAAACATGGATACTGAACTGAACTCCTTCAATATCATAACATCGGAAGCCTTCGATCTTCAAATCTTTTACATAGAAGAAAGCAAGCTGCCCTCTAAGTCCGAAAACTTCATTGTACCTCTTTACCACACCGTTTACGCTTATGTGAAGTCCTTTGACCGATATGTGTTCGTCCCAGGTTCGGGTAAGAGCACCCTTGTTCAAAAGCACGTGGGAGAACAGTCCTTTTTCGTTCACTTTCTGGAGTATGACACCTTTTCCGAATTCGATCGAGGTATTGCTGCCAATGTAAGTAGTTCCCGCCACTTTATAGACTCCGGGTTGACTTACAATGATCGTTCCTGTTTGGTCAATCGCTTTTTGCAACGCCTTTACATTTTCCACTCCAGTTTCATCGGGAGAAAAACCAAATTCGGCCGCATCTACAAATCCCTCATTATTAGCAATTAAGGGCAATGTTGTAATAAAATATAAGCCTAATAGCATTAATTTATGTACTATTTTTATTTGCATTTTCTTTTTTTTAATTTCAACTATTCTAATTTTATTGTTTCAAATCCTAATGATTCGAGAGGTAGAACTACCCCACTTCTTCGTTTAAGCAGGCTTAGTTTGCCACTGAACATCTCAAGGAGTATCAGAAATTATGTGGTCCGATCATTTAGATCAACATTATTTTTATACTAATGCCACCCCAAGTTACTTGTGATGGCATTGTAAAAAACTAACCCAAATAACTCAAACTAATTTAATACCCGGGATTCTGTGTCAATTCCACTCCCGTATTTAAGTCAATTTCACGTTGTGGAATTGGCCATAGATTATTATGTTGGCCAATTGTGGGTCCTGCCCATGGGTTGAGGTCACGTGTTCTTTCAAACATAAGGCCAAGCCTCATAAGGGTCAATGTTCTAAATTCTTCCATTGATAATTCCCTTGCGCGCTCATCCAATATGAAATTAATATCTACATCGCTATCTGATATAAGGTCTGCATTGGCTCTATCCCTTACCGTATTAATATCTGCCGCTGCCAGTCCCAATTCTTCAGCGCCTAAATATGCCTCAGCTCGCAGTAAATATGTTTCAGCCAAGCGCATTACGTAATAATCCCGCCAAATTCTGCCCGTATTGATAACACCTCCGGGATGGTTGAAAGGGGTCGTATTCTTCATGAAATATGGAAACCAGTACCGCAGTTCCTGTGATTCCACTGTTTCCAATTCAGCTGGTTGTCCAAAATAGGCTGAGTTAGGATTATTATAAATAAAATCTCCCCTATCAAAACGGTGAATGTTGTTTGAAGAATTTCTCATATCAACATCATAATTTCCATCATTATCTATATCCCAAATATCGTAAGCTACATAATCTGTTAGGGTACACCAACCCACGGGTCTTCCGTACTGATCACTAAGTTCAAATCCATTAACTCCATCAGGGTCTTTCAATGAATGGTACCTGGATCCCCAGGCTCTTTCCATTGTAAATCCACTTGATCCAGTTTCTATGCCTCCACCAGGTGTTTCATATTCTATCTGCAGAGCCCATATGGTCTCCATGTTTCCGCTCGACCTATTTTGATTGCCAATCCTAAATAAATCCCAATAAACATCACCCAGCTCATCTGATCTTGACCCAAAACGATTGGTCATCAATTCGTAATTAGGATCATCAATGACTGCTGATGCGGCTTCAATGGCACTTGTCCATTGTTCAATGGCAATATATGCCTCAGCCAAAAGGTGATAAGCAGCACCTTTTGTTATTCTTCCAGGTTTTAGTTCTGTTTCTGTGAGATTTTCTACTGCAGATACTAAATCATCGATTATAAAATCATAAACTTCTTCTTTAGATGCTCGAACAAGATCATTTACATTAGCTTCCACTTCGTAATCAACAATAGGTACGCCCCCGAAAAGTTGTACCAATACTCGATAAGCATATGCTCTAAAAAATTTGGCTTCCGCTATCAATTCGTCTTTCTGAGTTGCATATTCCCAAATGATTACAGGGTTTTCGGCACGAGAAATTATTACGTTGGCATTTTTAATAATTTTATACATTGCCCCCCAATAATTTCGCGACAAGCCATCCGTTGAACTTATTGCTTCGTAGTTCATTCTAGCTCCACTAACAAAATTTTCCCCAAAACCTGCTAAATCCGCTCCTAACCCTAACAAAACATGACCGTTAGTGCCATCTGATGCAGTGAAAATATCCCTTACATTCTTATGAAGATTGGTTACTGCATATTCCACTCCAATAGGTTCCAGAAAAGCATTGCTGGAAGTCAGAAAATCTTTTGGTTCTTCTTCAAGAAACTCATCACTACAACCTATTTGCACACTTGTTATCAGTATAGCAATTACTATTTTTATATATACCTTTTTAATCATTGTCTTAATATTTAGCGTTATTTTTTGGTAATTCACAGTCCAATTTCCAATCCTAGTATAACTGAACTAATAATTGGTGTACCACTAATGGTGGTGCCTAATTCTGGATCGTATCCTGTCCAGTTCGTCCATGTTGCCAAATTCTTTCCACTTGCGTAGAGTCGAAACTTATTTAATCCCCACCGTTGTGTAAAGTCACTTTTAGAAAAATCATAAGCTATAGTTACATCTTGTAGGCGAACAAAACTTCTGTCTTGGTCGAATCTGTGTCTTATTCTTGGATTATAATCAATTCTTGGGTACTCATTAGTAGGGTTGGTTGGAGTCCAATAAGGTATATTGACCATATTAGCCCTACCTGGAAAAAATGTGTTGGGGTTAAGCATTCTATTATCGGCCAAATACCAATTATTGCCACCCTGAATCGAATTGACAAAAGCGGAGAAAGTAAGCTTTTTATAACTTATTGAGTTGGTTACACCAAACCTATAATTCGGATTTTCATTACCATATATAACTCTATCATCTGGGGTTATACCTTCTTCACCGTCGGTATCCAAGAGCCTAAAATCACCTTCACGATAACGATTTGGTAGCTCATCACCTACTTGATATACACCATCTAACTTATAATTATAAATTGCCCCTAGTGATTCGCCAATAAACCATCCAGCTGAAATGTCATCATCTTCTTGGCCGTCACCATCCGCATCCTCTCCATACAGCGACACTATCTCATTTCTATTCAAAGAAAATGAAACTCCTGTTTCCCATTTAAAATCTCCCGATTCAACATTCACAGAATTCAAAAATACTTCGACTCCTTCGTTCTGAACTTCGCCGATATTGGTCCATGAAGTTGTATAGCCTGTATATGATGGTAAAGATCTTTGTACAAGCAAATCAACGGTTTTTGATTTATAAAAATCCAAATCTCCTGAAAATCTACCATCGAATAATTCAAAATTTAATCCAAAATTTAGAGACTTTGTAGACTCCCATTTCAGATCATTATTTGCTATCGAAGTAATTTCGTAGCCATTCTCTGAGTTGGCCCCATCTCCAAAGATATATTGAGTGGTCCCAACACGAGCGAGGCTGCTATACGCACCCAACCCTTGATTTCCATTTTGGCCATAGGACAACCTTAGTTTAAGAAATGATATCCAATCAGCGGAGTCCATAAAATTTTCTTCGGAAAGCACCCACGCTAATGATGAGGAGAAAAAATTTGCGTATTTGTGGTTTGCTGCGAAACCAGAAAACCCATCCCTTCTAAAAGTACCTGTAATGAGATACTTGTTATCGTACCCATAATTAATACGAGCCATTGCCCCTTCACTAGACTGCTCACTAAACCCGGAATCCACCGTTTGGGAGCCTCCCAACTCCACTGCATGGTACCCGAGTATTTTAGATCCAAAATTTGTAGCTCTAATATTGGATATTTCAGATTCCTGACTATCTCTAGTATAAACAAATGTGGCACCAATCTGATGAACATTATTAACATCGTTTGCATAACTAAGAATATTATTCATCAGCCAGCTATTACGAAATTGATTAGACTTGGTTGCTACACCATTTACCTCTTGAGCTCTTCTATCCCTATCAAAACTAGCTTGTCTCATCCAAGTTAGATTTTTAGAATAGCTATGTTTAAAAGTCAATCCCTTTACAGGAAGTTTAATATCCACATTCAATATGGCAAATAAATTATCCTGAATATCTAAGTTATCATTAAGCAAAGGCAGGAAAGGGTTGGCGATTAATTGATCCGTTTGGGGAAAATTTTCATATAGACTCGGATTATCAACCTGATAAATGGTACCATAAGGACTAGATAGCACACTATTACCAAAATCAACTGCATCCCCAGAATAATCCCTATTGGAATAGGAGGAGTTGAGTCCTATAGTTAGCCAATCCGTAACATCTGTAGAAAAATTGGCCCTAAGGGTCGTTCTATTAAAATCATCTCCTTTAATGATGCCCTTTTGATCAGTAAAAGTTCCCGACAAATAATATTTTGTGCGCTCAGTTCTACCCGAAATACCAAGTTCGTAGTTTTGAATAGTTGCCGTTCTTAAAAGTAAATCATACCAATCAAGCTCACGCCCATTAAGATAATTATCTACTTCATTGGGCTGCATATAATCGGCTATTGAGTTGGGATCGGCTACTTGCCCAGTGGCCTCTCTGAAATCCAATATTTTTTGCACATATTGATCACCGTCCATTAAATCAAGAAGGTGCCCAGCCTTCTGAATTCCACCATATGTATTTAAAGTGATGCTAGGCTTTCCTACCTCACCGGTACCGCTTTTCGTGCTAATCAGAACTACTCCATTGGCAGCCCGAGAGCCATAAACGGCAGCAGCACTGGCATCTTTGAGAAAATCAACACTTTTAATATCCACGGCACTAAAATCCAGCAGTGAGCCTGAATAAATAATACCATCTACCACAATTAATGGACTATTGCTGCCTGAAAGTGAATTTTGACCTCTAATGGACAAACTGGGTTCTTCCCCAGCAGCACTTACAGCGCCAATATTAATCCCAGGTACTTTTCCCTGTATTGCTTGCAATACATTTGTATTGGGCGCTATGTTTGCATCTTCAAAATCTACCGAAACAACGGCCCCGGTCAAATCTCTCTTTTTCACCGTACCATATCCTACAACTACTACCTCATCAAGGCCGGCAGCACTTTCCTCTAAGGTAACGTTTAGGTTGGATTGTCCGTTTACAGGGATTTCCTTAGTGGCAAAACCAATATAGGAGACCACCAAAATAGCATTTGAATCGGCAACCTCAATTGAAAAATTCCCATCAAAATCAGATTGGGTTCCGTTATCGGTTCCTTTTTCAACGACGCTTGCCCCTGGTAAGGGCTGGCCGTCCCTGTCCTTAATCGTACCTCTTATTTCTGTTTCCTGAGAAGTATGTGCAGTGTTTTCCTTTTGTGTCAGAACAATCTGATTCCCATTTATTCTAAAATCAAAATTTGTCTTAACGGATAGTTTATTTAAAACTTCCCTAATTGTTTCCTTGTCTACATTCAAGGAAGTTTTCTGGGTATCGTCTATTTCCTTAACATTATAAAAGAACCGATAGCCCGTCTGGGTCTTAATTTCATTCAGGATACGTTTTAAAGGAACATTACTATAGTTAAATTCCATTTTTTTCTGCGACATAACCGAATTTGCCGACAACTGAAATAGCATAATGGAAGCAACAAGAAAGCAAAACTTCATTTTAAAATTTAATTTTTTGCAACGCCTTTTTTCAAAAGCGTTATCCACATCACTTTTTTTCATAATTTTGAATGCATTTGATTGTTAATTTATATTAATGGTCTACTAGATAAGGGGAGTGCTGGAACACTTCCCTTTCTTTTTTTTATTTTGTTATAGTGATTATATTTTGGTTTACCTCATAAGAGAATGGTGTACTTAGGGAAATCGTTTTAAGAACAGATTCGATATCCTCGTTCAAAAATTCCCCATTATAGATTTCATTGTCCAAACTTTCCGAATTGTTCACGAATTTCACGGAATATTTTCTTTCGAGTTTGACCAATATTTCAGAAAACTTTAGATGGTCTATTACCAAACGGTTGTGCATCCATGCCGTAAATATGCCCGTATCTACTTTTGCCTTCTTGAATTCGTTACCAAATTTGTTATAATTGGCCTGAAAACTTGGGGTCAAGTTCATGCCATTTTCCGGTGTTCTTGTTTCAAAAACGTTTACCGACCCTTCTATTAAAGTAGTAACAATCTCATCATCCGTATCATAGGAGGAAATATTGAACTTGGTGCCCAGAACCTTAACATCCACTTCTTGTGTATTGACAATGAATGGCTTTTTCTTATTTTGGGCAACATCAAAGTATGCCTCGCCTTCCAAGTAGACAATCCTTTTGTTGTCCGAATTCACGAAACTTTGGGGAAAACGAAGTTTTGAACCCGCATTGAGCCATACCAAAGTACCATCTGAGAGCTTTAGCCTAAAAGTTTGCCCATGTGGAATAAAAACCTCATTATAACGCAGGGTTCTATCCGACACTTCCTTAGCTTCATCAAATGTTAGGGAATTTTCTTCTTTATTGGCAACAATGTTGCCTATGGCATCCGTTATTGTCCTATCCCCTTTTGAATTCAGAACCCTGGTTGTTCCATCGGACATTTTTAATACGATATTATTCCCTGAGGAAGTTTTTGTTCCATTTTTAACAACTTTTATTGAGGTTTGGGAAGTATTGGGGAGCAGTTGCCGTTTGGCCAAAAAACCAATGCCAAATATAAAAGCTAGCACCGCAGCATACTTCCAGATTGGCCGGAAAGGTTTGGAGGCCTTCCTTTTTGAATTGAGGTTTTCCATAAACCTTTGATATGCCAGGTCAGCATCGAAGTCGACCGACATATTTCGCCTCGATGCTTTAATTTGATTTTTAAAATAGGACATGTTATTGTCACTTTCAAGAATCCACTTCTCCAAAATTTCCCGTTCCTCTGTTGATATGGAGCGGTCAATAAATTTTTCGATCAACAGTTGATATTTAGACATTTGGTATTCCTTTTACCCTAAGGATGCAATAATTGTAAAAAACCCCTACGTATTTTAAATTTTTCTTAAGTTTGTGTTAAAATAGGTGCCGCTATATGAACGAACAGGAAATCATTCGAAAACTCCGCAAAGGGAAAACAAAGGCATATCAATACTTATTCTCCGAATATTATGAATGGCTATGTAATTACGTTTTCAACCTATGCAATGATCGCGTATTGGCAGAAGATCTTGTACAAGAAGCTATTGTAGGTCTATGGGAAAAAAGAAAGACCATTGTTATAACCACATCTCTTAAGAACTACCTCTTTAAAACATGCCACAATCAATTTTTACAACATATCCGCAGCCGAAAAATCCAATTCGACACCTTGGATAAAATAAGATGGGACGTTATCTCAGAGGCAACCTTGGAAGAGGACCTCTATGAACTAAAAATGGAAAAATTAAATACCCTGATAGATCAATTGCCTCCCCGTTGTAAGGAAATATTTATTCAAAATAAGTTGGAAAAAAGGAAGTATCAAGATATCGCATTAGACATGGGAATATCCGTAAAAACGGTAGAAAACCAAATGTCAAAGGCCCTTCATTTCTTACGGGCCAACGCCCATACTTTTTTATTGTAGGGGTTAATGGCATCCGTATAAAGGGTGACTTTTCGTATTTCACCAATTCAATGATTCGGGTTTAAAATCGGGATTAGATTTAATAAGTATGGGTTCCCCAATTGACTTTTACTTTTTATAGTCCTTCTCCGTGAGGCTTAACAACACGGATTGTTGCCATACCCTCATCTGCTTCTCCAAATCGAGGGCAATGTCAGGGTATTCCTCAATAAGGTTTTTGGTTTCCCCTGGATCTTTGTGCACATTATAAAGTGCTTTGACCTCTTTCCCGCTGCGGTCTTCCAAAAAAAGTTTATATTCATTGTCCAGTATGGAACGGTTTCCCTGATAATCCCTTTCATCGATTTTGGGATGATGGAAATTCTTAAAGGACCGAGTATACTTACCTTCCGAAATCTTGGCCAAGGGTGTGGTACCTTCCTGTAATTCTGGAGAGATGTATGGATCTTTATCGTCCAAATGTCCCGTATCAAAATTCCAAAATTGGATTGGTTTTGAGCGTTCCCTTGCTTCACCCCTGATTACGGGCATAAGACTGATACCGTCCATAGGTCTTTTTGGGGGGGCTACGCTTGCCACTTCACAAACCGTCAAGAAAATATCCGTTGTCACCGCATTCAACCCGGATATAAACCCTTTTTTTATTTCTTGGGGCCACTCAATAATTCCCGGCACTTTTGTTCCCCCTTCATAAAGGGTGCCCTTTAAACCCTTTAATCTGGAGTTGTACAGCCCGCTGGCAGGAATTCCGTTATCGCCACAATACCAGATCAGGGTGTTTTCCTTGATCCCTTCCTTCTCCAGATAGGACCTTAGCTTTCCTATGGCCCGATCCATAGCCGTTATTTCCGCATACCGGGCAGGGAGCACCGAATCCAATGGCCTTTTAACCTGTTTTCCCGTTTTCAATGAAGTAATTTGCACATAGGTATTGCCCAAACTATCCGGAAGGTCTTGATAGCGGGCCAAATCTTCCGGTAAGGCCTCATAAGGTTCGTGGGGGGAACCAAACCACACTACGGAAAAAAAAGGTTTCCCGCCCTGCTTGGCCGCATCAATAAAGGAAATGGTTTCGTCAATGATAACTTCCGAGCCTTCACCTAATATCTGAACGGGGGGAGCTCCATTTCTGGAAAGTAACGGGTCCATCTCAAAGAAATTATCATGTGATGCCCAAGTATCGAATCCCATGGCCCCCGGATTGGTGGGGGACTCTTTCTTTACCGGTCCCAGATGCCACTTGCCAAAGTGTGCTGTAGTATATCCGGCTTCCTTAAGCAACCGGGCAACGGAAATTTCCTCTGGCCGAATGGACCATCCCGGAGTGTATGTGCCATATCGATTTGGATGTCGACCCGTAATGACGCTGCCCCGCGTTGGGGAACATGTGGGATGTGCGGAATAAAACCGATCCAACACCAATCCTTTTTTTGCCATATCGTCCAATACAGGTGTTTGGATAAAAGGGTGATGGTTGTAACCCGTTTCTTCCCATCCATGGTCGTCCCCCATCAACAAGATGATATTGGTCGGCACTTGTGGACCTTCTTCTTTTACAGTTTTTGACTGTTTTGAGGTGCAACCCACCCCACAAAAAGTTATACCAAATAAAAAAAGGAGGATATTTGTTGTCTTTTTCATAGTAAAATCAATTAGTATTATGAACAACGTTAACCTATATATTGTTCTATTGGGCCATACGTGTGCAAAGGCCTAATTTTGTTGTTCCTGAACCACACCGGGTCGTTGTAATCCTGTAAAACAATGTGATCTTCGGCCGTTTTTGCGAAATCTTCTTTACCGTAAAATTTAGAACCGGTTATCAAAGCTGCCCATTCCATTGTTCCTGTTTCGATCTCTTCGATTTTTTTCTTTTCCGCAGACGAAGCGGAAAGAAGTAGGACACGGACCATGAAGAATGGGAATAGCGGTGTTCTAAACAATTTCATCATGCATTATTGTTATAGATTGGGCATTTTACTGATCGGCCCGATTCGAATATTTCTATAGAAAATCTCTGCCCCTTCCGATTGTAACTGAATCTTCCCCTTGGTCAATGGTGTGGATTTATCAGCTTCATAATACCTTATATCTTTCAGGTGCATGTTTTTTATACCGTTCACTACATGAATGCTTTCATCCCCAAAGGCATAAATATCCAAAGTGTTCCATTCGCCATAAGGTTTTTCATAATCAAATGATCGTTGGCAATACCTACTACCTCTCCAGTCAAACTCTTGCAGTGGCCCGGATGGGTTGTATTTAAATTTTCCATCCCCGTCCGTTTCTACATTGACTTTGGCCGTAGTAGCCTGAACACACCATAAATCGCCAGTATCGCCCTCCTGGATCTGGCATTCCACAGAGCTCATCCATACACCGCCCCGGGCGGCTTCCTTGCCAAAAGAATGATAAAGGATTCCACTATCGCGTTTGGCATTTTCCCTGGGCGGATATCTTTTCTCCCCATATTTAAATTCCAGTGTAAGGTGATAATCCTCAAATTCTTCTTCAGTTACCAATATCCCGAATACTTCTCCAGAAATTCGGATGACCTTCCCGCCATCCAATTCTACTACGGTGAACACCCCGAGCGGATCTTTGTTCAACCCAATGGGTTCCACATATTTACCATCTTCCATTTTAAGTCCGACCACTTTAGAGGTTGGCTCCGGTTGTCGCTGATAAGTATACCATCCGGACAGGTCTTTACCGTTAAACAGTTCCTTGTACCCTGATTCGGTTGAATTTTTCTGGGACCATCCATATGGAACCATAAGCATGCTTAACATTGCGAATGCCCAATTCACGGGATTACGGATAAAGTTCATTTTGATCATTTTATGGTGTTTCGTTCCCTTATTCAGAAATCAATTGTTGTATCATGACCTCTGCATATCTCTTGCCCAGTTCCCTTTGCGCGGCCGAATTAAAATGGAGGTTATCCCCCCTATGGTCCAACCCTTCGGAAGAAACAAGGAACAAGCTATCATCCCCTTCTTCAATCTGGGCTAGAATAGTGTTGATATCATCAAAATACGCTGCTTTCTCCTCCGGCCTGGCAAACCTTCCCAATTCTCCCATAACAATCGGAAGATCATCATTTGTAACGGCCACTCTGAATTTTGTGAACACACCCAGCAGGGCATCTGAATAATTCGGCAGATCCCCGGCATTGGCATTACTTTCCCCCTGATGCCATATTATGCCTTTGATTACACCCTTCTTTCTGGCCAAAGCTACCTTCTGATAGAAGTTGGACAATAGGGCGACCCCTCTGTGTTCTTCATTGTCCACCCATTGAAAAACAGAGCTACCCCCTACTGCACACGGTACCAAGGCAATGGTGACCGAATCCGGGACTTTTGCCAGCAACTCTTGGGCAAAGCTCATCCCGCAATCCAATCCGGCAGCATTGGGCTCGTAAAAATGCAAGGGCTCCTTGGCCCCGACCCATTGATTCCTGCTGTTTATGGCAATGATCCGCTCATTGGAAACCAAGTCTTGTAGTTCTATCCCTCCCCTACCGGCCATATTGGACTGACCAGCCATCAGAAATATCCAAATGTTCGGGTCTTCGGATTTGGTCTCTTTTTCCCCTGTGTCCACAGGGTCTATTTGTTCTGCCCTGCACGAAAGCGTTACCAACAAAAGCAATACGAGCAAAGGCCAATGGTATTTGTTTCTTCTATTTATCATTGCCTGGAAATTGTAATTTCATTTATACCTGATCCAACATATTGTCCATAATAAAAACCATTGCCAATACTCTTAAAATCGAATTCACTGCTTTTTAGTGATCGATTACCAGAATACAGTACAATGCTGCCAGGTTCTTCCATCCGGATTACCAGTTCCTCTTGGGACGATTTAACAATATCTACTGTGGAAGGACCTAGGTATTTGTCGTTCCGGCCTATTACCGACCATCCTTTCTCTATTGGACTTACAAGAAACAATTTATGGCCAAATCCGCCAATTTCAAAATCGATCCCATCATTGCCGAGTACTTGACCTCTTTGCTCTTTCCAATCATAAATAACCAATCCTTCTTCCGGGAGTTCCCAAAATCCCGGAAAGGGTTGGATCATGGCCGAGGCCTGGGTATAATCTTCCGGGCTTAAAGTGCCCTTTAAAGATCCATCGGTAACAATGCTTAAATTATAGGCCACTATGGCACAGGATTTGTTTTTTAAGGGAGCAATGGTTTTGTAGGCGGCATTGGACTCGTACAGGGCATCATTAAAAACAGATTTTGGAAGGGGAACCCCGGGTGCCTCTGGCCGAATGAGTTTGCCATTGGCAAAACACAATGGATCTATTACACCGGACATAAACTCCGCTGGGTCGTCGGACAAGTAAATCGGCCCTCCGGATAATGCCTTGGTCACGGACATCGTTTCTCCCACCTGGGTGTCGGAGGAATGAAACATATCATGGTCTGGCCATAGGGTTTGCCCCAACCACAACACATTAAAAACCGACTGTAGAATCTGTGATTTGGAGGTATTCAAATCGTTCTTTATGTAATCGGGGCTTGTACGCATTGTGGCACTGTTGCTGGCATTGAGCATATCTATGGTGTTTTGCGCACTACAGTTCATCAAACCAATCCCTTCTTCAAGGCAAGCCTTTTCGAGGGCCAGAACATTTTCCCTTTGTGCCCTGACCGCATTTTCGCTCCCATAGTATTCCTCGGTAGACCTTGAAACATTGTCCGTTTTCATAAAATCGAACCCCTGGGCCTTTATAGTAGATACGAGATAATCGTAAAAGGCCACACTGGACTCCATATCATCTTTGGGCAAAAGCCCATCTTCCCTATTGGGGTTGGGCATGAGGTAAGCGGAGAGTTCCTCCATTTTATGGTCTACATGGACTCCCTGCCAATGGGAAAGGAACCCGTGCCAAATACCCATCCACTTAATTCCTTCCTCGGTTTTTCGGGAAACTATGGGATCCCATCCATTCGGGAATTTTTGTTGGTCGGGCTTAAAGGAAAGTAATTTGAGGTTATTATCGTCCTGATGGCCATCATCGATCAAGAACCACCGCACCGGTACTTCTGATTTCTCAATGTTATCAATAGCCTTTACCAGCGTGGGTTCATCTATTTTTTTCTTGTATTGTTCCCAGGTACACCAGCCCAGATACCCCAATGGTTCTGGATATTTCTTTGAATATCGCAAGCTGGCGGTGGCCCCTACGGCCTCATCCTGTAGGGCCAATTCCCAAGTTTTTGCAAGGGACTCATAGAGGTTTTCCGATTCGTACCAGGCCAATAATGGCACTTTGGCATCCAAAGGAACCTTAGCCGTACCAAGGGTGCCGTAATCAACGGTGAGTTTACCGTCCTTGGCAACCTCTAGCCAGCTTACACTTGCGGCACCTGACAATGGCAACAGGGTAAGATAATTTCCATTTTTCAGTTTGAATAGCATGGTAAGTGCACGTCTATTGGCATTGGCTATCCTAGGTGGCACCGGTAACCTGGGTTCGAATATGGACCTTAAATCGTTTGACCCCACCCAGGGAAACATACGATTGCTGGCCCCTATCCAACGAAAATGAACGGAATCCGCAGCAACATGACAAAACTTTTCAAACTCCGGCAAAATAATATGTCGTTGTGAGGTCACATTCGAGGGATCCGGTGCTTGGAGCACTATTACATTTTTTTCGACTCCTTGCGCTATATCTATACTTTTTCCCACGGAAGTATCCTTGCCCGGTTCTTCTGAACAGGAAACAAAAGTCAACACCATAGATAACATAGTGCAACATGCATTATAAAATGGAAATTTCATATGAATTTTAGTTTAAGGTAATAAACTTCGGTTTTAACCCGTCTTGAATTCATCAACTCAAGACGGGTTATTGAAGTGATTTAGTCCATTCCATCCGGTTTGTCCTGTTCCGTATCCGTAAGGGGTGGAATATTCGTCTCCGATCCAGGATACCCAGGTGTCTGATTTAGATGGCCCAAAGAATTTTCCCGGATATGTACTTCCTTTATCGGCCAATATACATGATATGGCAACATCCGATAAATATTGGCCCCTTGTAAAATCTCTTCAACATAGAAATGGTTCCTGCGCATTACCCGATCATAAAACCAATTGTTGGTGGTCATGTTCTCCAAAGTATACCCATCCCTGTTAAGGGATGCCATTATGTAGGCCACACGGGTAAGTTCTGTTTTTCTAGGGGATTCAAAATACAGTTCGCGTGCCCTTTCGTCAAAAATATAATCCAGATCCACTGCGTCTACCAGTGTGGCCTGGGCCCGGTTCCGAACCACGTTTACGTCGGCAGTGGCACGGGGAATATCACCTTTCCACCAATACGCTTCGGCCCTCAACAAATAAAGTTCTGCAAGACGATAAACATACTCATCGCTAGTGGACCGATCTGCTTGATTATTTCCCGACTCATCAATATAGATCAATTTGTTGTACGCTATAGGGTACCACTGTCGAATATCGGTTACCGAAGCCGGATCAAAAGGTTGGCCGTAATATGCCGAACTGGGATCGTTATAGACATATCGTTCCATTCCGAACCAGTTATTATGCGAATACCTTAGGTCATCGGGATCTTCCCACCTCATGTCCCGAAAATACTGGGAGGGTACCATACGTCCTACACCCCTACCCAATTGTTGGATCATGTTCAACCCTGTCCCATAATCTAGATCGGTACATGCACGTGTACCATTTGGGTCTCTGGCCTGCCACCAAGTTGGGCTTGTGTCCCTACTTTTAGCTGTATTTTGAGACCCAATGGTATTGAATTGATTCTGGGAAACCAGAATCATCTCCGTGTTTTCGGCCAAACTCTTGTTATTTTTTTGGTGCAGGTCCCATAGCACGTCAAAATCATTTGAATCCAGAAATGAGAAGGTAAGAAATTCCGGCTCCGTAGTTCCAAATCTGGAAGTCATCAAAGCATACTTCCCGTTGTTTATCACTTTGGAAGCTTCTGCAATGGCCTTGTCAAACTCACGAATGGACAGATAGCACTTTGTCAACAAAAAGGAACCTGCCGCCTGGTTAACATCGCCGGGCTGTACATCTACAGGCAAATACTGCACCGCAAATTCCATATCCTTGGTGATTCGTTGAAGAACGGCTTCCCTGGAATGGGTGTAAAAATCCAATTTAGGGGAGGTAACTTCCTCTGCAACAAAAGGAACATCCCCAAATTGGTGTACCAAACGGTAATACCAATAAGATCTGTGAAACAAGGCCTTGGCCATTACTTCATTGAGTTCGGAAGCCGTAAGTTCAATTTCAGGGGCCCGTGAAATAATAACATTGGCATTCTTTATACTCCTGAAAGCCAAATTCCAATAGACAATACATTCATTGTCCTCAGTTGAATTTGGGGTCATTTGCAGTTCAAAGTTATGAAGTACATCACCAGGAGGAGCTCCATTTACCGTAAAATCCGAATAATTCCATTCCCCCAAAAGAAGATTGCCGTCATTCTGCCCCTTTTCCTCCCTGAGGCTGCTATTTAAGGTAACAATAAGGCCATCCATTCCCGCCTTATCGATTAGGGTATTTTCTGGTGAAAAGAACGACAGCGGATCCGGTTCCAACCTATCTATGGAACAGCCGGAGACCATAAGAATTGCTATAATTAATAGATATTTATATTTTTTCATCTTGTTGATTTTAAATTAAAAAGTTAGATCAAATCCGATTGCCGTTATAAGCGGGGTTGCCTGGCCGGTTTCTACATCCCAACCGTATTCCCAATCTCCGAGAGAAAAGGCCGGAAGATTTTGAACATTGGCATATAGCCTAAGGGATTGGATCTTGAGCTTATCAGCTAATTTCTGGGGAAAAGTATAGCCCATGGATATATTTTGTATCCTGATAAAGGACTTATCATCATACCAATCAGTGGCCGGTGAAGAATTCTTCGAAGACAATCTAGCCCACTCATTTGTGGGGTTATCGGGCGTCCAATATGGCGTTACTATCTTATTAAGCCTTTGCTGTTGAACCCTAAAATTAAAATGTTCATTGTTAGGCCCTTTATGGCCCAATAAGGCATTTGCGAAAATGGAGAAATCAAAATCCTTGTAGACAAAATCATTTCTCAAACTCGCACGGTACCTAGGCGTTCTATTCCCTTGAAAGACCTGGTCATCAAAATTGATAAGGCCGTCGTCATTCACATCCATAAGTTTTACATCCCCTGGTTGGCGGCCATAAACAGTAGCTTCATCCTCTTCCCCCAGCTGCCATATCCCTAAAATCTTATAATCGAATATTTCATCTGTGGCATGTCCTATATACCAATTGTTAGCAATATCATCCTTTTCTTTTTGGCCGATCACATTGCCTTCGCCATCCAGTAAATCTTCCATATCCCCATACAGGCTTTTGATTTTGTTACGGTTATGTGATAATACAAGGCCCGATCTCCATGAGAAATTCCCACTATCTATATTTACAGTGTTTAAAGAGATCTCGAATCCTTTATTTTCAACCTCACCGAGGTTAGCGAACACACCGGTATATCCGGTAAGAATGGGCAAGGATCTGTTGAGTAATAGATCATTGGTTACACCTTGGTAATATTCCAAGGTTCCCGATACCCGTGAACCGAACAAACTAAACTCCAAAGCTACATCATAGGTTTCCGTGGTTTCCCATTTTAACCCGAGATTGGCAAGGTCGGTAGCATTTATACCCACCACCGTGGATCGGTCATAGATATAATTGGTCCCTTCCAATCTTGACAGGGCGGAATATATCCCTATCTCCCTATTGCCATTTTTTCCCCAGGAAGCTCTAAGGCTTAAATCGTTCAATGATTCACTCTTTAGGAAATTTTCATCCGACAGTCTCCACCTAAGCCCTATGGACGGGAAGGTAGCATATGGATTGTTGGCGCCAAAAGCCGAATAGCCGTCCCTTCTCACTGCAGCGGTTACATAATAACGGTTGTGGAAATTGTATGCCAATCTCGCCATCATGGCATCTGCGGTAGAATGTGTATCGTTGGAACCTATAACCGGATTTTCCCCGATTCCTAAATTATGGTACGAAAGATTGTCATTAGGGCTAAAAATGGAGTTGGACTGTGTACTATCATAGGTTTTGGCCTCTTCAATATTATATAACAAGGTGAGATCAAAGTTATGGTCGCCAAAACTTTTTTTCCAATTAATGATGTTGTCCACCATCCACCGATTTTCAAATTGGTCGCTTCTGGATCCTTGGTCACCGCCATCCCCCAGTGTTGCTATGGCAGGTCTAAATCGGTAATCTTGAATAAAACTGGATCGATTGGACCAGTTAACACGGTATGAAAACCCTAAAGGCAAGGATACTTTTGCATAGAGATTGGTAAAATACTCGCGTTGTCTAAAATAATTATCCCTATAGGTATACAGGAACGGGTTGGACGACAGCGCATCATCATAGGGCAAATGTTTAATTTCACCATCATCATAGAACAAGCTCCCGAAGGGACTCTGAACTTCATAACTCCCACTACCCGGTATACCGGTAGGTTGTTTTAAGTGAAGGGTTTGCATATTGAGCCCAATTGTCAATGCATTGCTGATTTTGGACTCAAGATTAAGTCTACCCCTTAGCGATTCACTTTCCTGAAAAAGTATAATTCCTTCGTTTTTCACATGACCCAAGGATCCATAATAACTTACACGATCCGATTTACCCGAAACACTAATGGTATTGTTCAACCGAAGACCCGTTTGATAAACAAGATCTTTCCAATCCAGTGTATTACCTGCCGCAATATTATCTTTTTCAACTTGGTTCAACTCCAACCTATCGTACCATATTAGATTGGGATCGGTAGAGGTTCCACCAAGTCCATCATATTCCAACCAATCATTGATGGTAACACCGGAGGGAAGATTGTTCGGATTACCATAATAACCATTCTCCTTAGGAACCATCTGATCGAAGACATCGGCTTTATAATCCAAGAAATTATCGGGGCCATACACTTCCTGTATTAGGCCCGCATGTGCAAATCCCGTTGAACTTCTAAGGTTTATGATCGGTTTTCCCTTTTTACCTTTTTTTGTGGTAATAATAATTACCCCGGACGCGGCCCTAGAACCATATATAGATGATGCACTGGCATCTTTCAGCACATTTACACTCTCAATATCCGCCGGATTGATACTGGAAATATTTCCTTGATAAATTACATCGTCAACGACCAATAATGGAGAATTATCGGCGCCAAGGGATGTGATACCCCTTACCACAATACTGGATTCCCCTGAAGGACCGGTACTGGTTCCAACGTTCAATCCTGGCAAAGAACCGCGCATAAGCTCTGTTAGATTAGTGGCACTCGGCTGCCTGTCCACGGCTTTTTGATCAAAAGAAGATACGGCCCCGGTCAAATCTTTTTTAACAGCGGTACCGTACCCGATCACTATAACCTCTTCCAAAGACGCAGTATCTTCGAGCAACTGTACTTTTAAGGTTTCGTCCTTGGTAATGGTGAGGCGTTGGGTCAAAAAGCCCAGATAAGAGATCTCCAAAATTCCACCATGGGAAACTGTTATCCCAAAAACGCCATCAAAATCGGATTGCGTTCCGTTATCGGTTCCTTTTTCAACAACGCTTGCACCGGGCAACGGCTGGCCGTCCTGATCTGTTATGGTCCCGGAAACTTGGTATTCTGCCTGCTCCTCTTCTATAATTTTAGGAGGATTTTCCTTTATGAGTATGGCATCGTTTGCAGTAACGGTAATATTAAGGTTGCCCTGGGACAGACTTTCCCTTAACAGCTTGTTCGTTCTTATTACGCCTTTTCGCAGATGTACTTTGGGATAGTCCTTAAATATGCCTTCTTCATAAAAGAACCTGTATTCTGTCTGCTCCATAATAAGATCGAAGACTTGGTCCACACTTAGTATCCTGTCTTCTTCAATTTTTATTTTGGAATTTTGGGAGACAACATCTACTGGTGTTAAAGCAAAAAGGGTAGCGCAAAATAAGAAAATGAATGTACGCATAATGAATATAAAGAGCATTTTCCCATAAGGGAAACCGGCCCTATTAAGATTATTTTTCATAAATTGGTGGCTTATTTATTAGTTAATTATTTTGATTAATTGATAATGATACTAGGGGATAGAGCTTTATACTTTAGTCGGTTAAACTTTATCTCCTTTTTTTGTTTTTTTTATTTCATTGGCTACATTGTTTTATAGTTAATCCGGGTCTATCCTATTTGGTCTCCTTGGACCAATGTTCAATTCCTCTATAGTGTTCAATGCTATCTAAGAATAATGGTCTTATTTTTTATTTCATAATTATTAATGGTACTGGAGGTCATAATATTGAGAATTTCCTCAATAGATTGATATTTATCCAAAACTCCTTTGAATTTTAAAGATTCCAATTCCTTATTTTCAAAAACGACATCTACATCGTACCATCTGGATATTACTTTCATTATATCTTTTAAGGGCATACCTTTAAAGCTGAAGATTCCATTTTTCCATGAAGTCTCCACATTTACATCAACATGCCTTATCTTAATACTATTGTTCTCCAGATTTAAGTGCGACTGTTGGTTTGGAGTTAAATATTCTTTTAAATCCCCATGGCCTACAGCCACTTTTCCTTCCACCAAGGTGGTATACACATTGGTATCATCCCTGTACGCCTTTATATTAAATTCAGTTCCCAATACTTCAACCTCCTGGGCATTGTTCAGCACTTTAAATTTTGAACCTCCGTGTTCCGTGCTTGGGGAGACATCAAAATAAGCCTCACCATAAACCAGCTCCACTTCCCGAACCTGGCCTTCCACAAAATGTACGGGATACTTCAACTGGGTCTCGGAATTTAACCATACCTCAGTGCCATCGGATAAAACAACATTAAATTGTCCTCCCCTTGGTATGGTCAAATAGTTGTACACTATCTCTTTTGGTTTTCCCCCTACAGCTTCGTAAACTATCTTTTCCCCATCACTGTTTGCATTTTGGGTTTGGACTGCATTCCCCTTTTGCAAAGCTACCACGGAACCATCCTCTAGGGTCAAGGTAGCTTTATCCGTACCTGGTTCAACAGTGTTGACCACATTGTTCGGAATGTTCCCCTGAGGAGCATTGTACCCATTGTCACTTAAAAAATAAGATGTTGTAAGAATGCCGATTACAACTGCGGCAGCAGCATATTTCAAGATGGAATAGGTCTTTTTGGTTTTAAGGGGCGGATGCCCTACTTTATCCGTTTCTATAATATTGTTATAAATACGATTGGCGACTTCCTCATCCAGATCCGGATAATCCTCCAGTAATTTTGAGACCTCTTCATAATTAGGAACACTGGAAAAATCTTTGGAATTTTTGAAATAGGCAATAATTTGGCGCAGTTCTTCTTCTGAACACTCGCGTCTTATATATTTATTGAACAACTCTTTATTTTCAAATAATTTCATGATAATTATATCAACGGTAACAGATATAATACCCTTGAGACCTTATGGAATACTATTGAAGTTGTATTTTTTTATGGTTATTTTTGAAGATATGATAAAAAATGAAGTGGCAAATTATCAAAAAACCATTGTTAATGCACTTAAAATGATGCCTTTAGCTTAAATCCAATCTGTATAAAATAATAAAAGTCCTAGCCCAATTTCCTTGTTTTTTAATATAAAATCGCGAAGAATCTCCAAAGAAGTACTCATTTGATTCCGCACCGTACTAATGGAAATCCCCAATTCTTCGGCTATTTCTTCATAGCTTTTATTTTCATTTCTGGACATTTCAAAAATTTTCCTCCTTCTTGGCGATAATTTGTCCAACGCCTCTTGTTTTAGGGATTCCAACTCCAATTCCCGCACATAAAGATCTGTAGAGTCGACAAATTTTTGTTTCCCATAAAAAACCGCTTCCCTAAGCTTTCTGTTATTGGCCGCCTTTTTCAGAAATTTTATGGTTTTGTTTCGGGTAATGGTAAAAAGGTAGGACTTAAAGGACATTTCAGGATTTAAGGATCCCCGCTTGATCCAAATTTTCATAAAAACATCCTGAACTATTTCCTCGGCATGCTCCTCTGAACAAACCATACTCAAACTGAATTTATAGAGGTCGTTCCTATAGGAATCAAAGAGTTTACGAAAGGCCTTTTCATTGCCATTGATAAGCTCCTTAACCAATAATTTATCGCCTTCTACCTTATGCTTCATCACCCAGTTTCCAAGTAAAATTTAATATATTCCTTTAAAAAATCTATTGAAGTAAAATTCAACTTTTATCAATTGAATCGCTCAATATTAATCAAAATTTATCAATTTCCTACAATATACTGTTGTTAGTGTACGTATACACCTTAAAAATCATTAGCTTTAATATTGCTGAAATAAAAGTGAAAGGAAAAGATATAATAAGAGGGATTTATATTCTGGAAGTTGATTTCCTATAAATATGCCACAATAATAATTATGACATTAAATTGTTCATAAGCATAATCTCTTTTAATGTCATTGTTCGATATTTTAAACCATAATTTCGTCCCCAAGAAAACGGATGGGTATAATGAGGGAAATCGACCAATTAAAAAATAATGAATTTTACTTGAAAAGTCTATAAACAGCCTGCTTAAACTCATCTCTTGCTTATAAATAATTTCTGCAACAGCCACGGCCATTTTGTCAGATAACCATCTTTTAAAGTGAGCTTACAGGAAAAATTCCACTATTATTTATAACGGTGAAAGCGTAACCCTTTCAATTATTTGTAACAAAGTCAGGGTGAATTTCTAAAAATATTGCAACAAAGTCAGGGTAAATCGTGTTCTAAAGCTCAGATGGATATGACGTTTTAAAATTATGTTAGCAAGTAGCTCCATTATTATGACTGAATGTAAATCATAGAAAAGGAAGGCCAATACACAAAAATTGAATAGGTTTCTTGCTTCCCCTTACCTTCAAAAAATATCCGTTATGACACAAACTCTTATTGATAAAACCAGTTTGTTAATCTCTATTTCGATAGTACTTTTTTTTATGGTAAGTTAGTCACTATTATAAATTCTTATAGGCAATATTTAATGTATAATCATGAGTTAGTTAATTAAGGGTTTCATAGAGAAGACTTTTGATGATTTTTACTATACCACTAGCCTTCGTAAAAGGCCCTTTAATTTATTTGGATATTCACGAGGCCTATTACTTCAAAAGTAGCTCTTAAGCCGATTTATTACGTAGCTAGAAAAAATCAATTTTAAATAATAACTGGTTTAAAAAAATTATATTATATAAACCATTGGTTTACATACAACTTAAAAAATAAACCATATATTTGCTTTGGTTTAAAAAAAATAAATTTTATCAACCATGAGTTTAAAAAAAGAACTAAAAATAAACTCTCTTCTAAAATCAAAGCCATCTTCAATAATTTATCTGACCGCATGGCTAACTCAAAGAGGGTTTTCTAATCAGTTACTTGACAAGTATAAAAAAAGCAACTGGTTTACCTCAATCGGAACCGGTGCCATGATACGTTCGGGTGATAAGGTTGGTTATGAAGGTGCAATCTATGCTCTTCAAGAACAAGCTGGGATGAATGTTCATCCTGCGGGCAAGACAGCCCTATCCATACTTGGTAAATCCC
>TARA_R110000868_G_scaffold297406_1_pt1 | contig 86095 bp, 76 predicted proteins | sample TARA_R110000868 | Tara Oceans TARA_R110000868 (sample SAMEA4397489) | marine metagenome | biome: Polar Biome; feature: [SRF] surface water layer (ENVO:00010504); material: water (ENVO:00002006), including particulate matter (ENVO:01000060) such as... | depth 5 m | reverse complement strand
CCGCATGCTTTAGGCTTAGCCATTCCCTTGGTAGTGGCTATTTCATCGGCAGTTTCTGCTCAGAACGGCTTGTTGATTCGCAAGAGGACAGCATTCGAAGAATCAAGAAAAATAACCCTACTTCTATTTGATAAAACAGGAACATTGACCAAAGGAGATTTTGGAGTTACCCGTATTGAATCCGTTGATGAAAAATGCACTTCAGATGAAGTGCTACGACTTGCAAGTGCTTTAGAACAAAGTTCAGAACATCCTATAGCCGTTGGAATTATTAAAAAAGTAAAAGAAAATAAGGTAACGATACCAAAAGCTGAAAACTTCAATACTATTACTGGTAAAGGTTTGGAACCAGATGTGGACGGGAAACGAGTAAAAGTGGTTAAAAACACAACTGTCTAACAACGTTAAAATTGTAACAAGGTGTTCGATTAAAGCCCCAGTCACTCCATTGGATTGGATAATTGAAGAATCATCCTTTTTTATAATAATTCAACAACCCTATTTCTTGCATTAGCAAGTGATCGCGAGACCGTAATGGAATCAAGGTAAGTATATCAAGATCATCCTGATATTTTAAACTGCAATCGAGTATAAATTTGCTACCTTCTTTTTAAATAATATTTGCGTAATTGAATAACTCCTTTAGATTTCTAAAAGTGCTTATATATTTGAAGATTATCTTTACTACTGCGTCAAAGTATACCCTCACAAGATTGAATAATATTCTTGCTAAGAATCAAAAATAATTTCATTAAACTACTACAATTTTATTCTAAATTTAGCTATATTTGACTGTTCACTAAACAGGAATTATTACGTTCATTAAAACCAAGTCAATTTGCTGATAACAAGATAATTAACCTATGAAAAGAATTCATTCAGTTCTTATGGCAACATCGTGGCACATTAGGTTATAAATTTATAGAAATGCAGCATAAGTAAGGGATCAGCCGATTAGGTTCGAATCCTACTCTCCCCACAAAACGCTGCAAGCAATTGCAGCGTTTTTTTTTGTCCAATTATTACTGTAGTTCAATACTGAATTGGAAAATAAAAAAAACTCCGTTTCTTAATAAAAAGAACGGAGCCATATTAAATCTATAGTAACTTATTTTATTCTAAAATAAAACTCACGCTTACATTTGCCGTTATTGTTATTTCACCTTCCGCCAGCGTTTCTCTTGTTGTTGCAGCACTCTCGTCCATTGCCATAGTCTTCATTCTTGCATAAACGGGCTGTGGTTGATAAACTTGTGAGTTATCTGAGATAGTCATAGCTTTACCTACTTTTTGCCCTAAAACAGACACATAGTCTTCTGCTTTCAGTTTAGCGTCCTTCATCGCTAATTTTCTTGCCTCTGATTGATATTGCGCTAATTTTGAAGACTGAAAAATCACATTATCAATTCTATTGATTCCCTGATTCACTAGACCTTCCATTAACTCATCATATTGCGATAAATCTCTTAATAGAATTTCAACCGTTTGTGTAGCGTTATAACTCGTTTTCTTTTTTTCATAATCATAAACCGGATTTAAGGAAACACGCTGCGTTCTGTAATCGGCTGGTGCCAAATTCATTTTTTTTATGATTTTCAATACCGCTTCCATTTGTTGGTCATTTTGCTTTTTTACGTCCTTAGCATTATTCCCTTTTGTTTCTACCGTAGCAGAAATAGTTGCCTGATCTGGAACAACTTTTACTTTCCCTTCACCTGCAACACTGATTTGAGGAACTTGCTTGATTTCTTGTGAATATGACATAGTCATAAACATCATGGACAATACTACTAGTGCTTTTTTCATCTTGAACTATTTAAATTAATTTATGAAGTATTAATCTTTCAAAAGTTATGCCACTATAATTTCCCCATTTTTGCCATTACAAAAAGAATAATTATAGGGATAGTAAGTAACACTACCATAAAAGTATGATCGACTACTAAATGTGGATTAGAGATCAAAGTAATCAAATATCCTCCAATAGCGCCTCCAAAATGTGCTGTATGCCCTATGTTATCGTTCTTAGCTCTCATTCCGTAAATAGAATACAGCAAGTAAAGGATTCCAAAAAGATAAGCCGGCATCGGAATTATGAAAAAGATGCCTAACATCATGTCCGGTTGCAATAATATCGCCGAATACAAAACACCCGTAACTGCCCCAGAAGCACCTATCGCTCTATAATTATAATCGTCTTTATGAAATATAATGGTCAATAAGCTTCCGAAAATTAAACTTCCAAAATAAATGATTACAAACGACAAACTGCCCAAATGATCAATCACCACAGGAGCAAAAAAGTAAAGTGTAATCATATTAAATGCCAAATGCGAAATATCAGCATGAAGAAAGCCAGAGGATATAAGTCTGATTTGTTCACCTGCACGAACACTTCCCATATGAAATTCATATTTTCTAAAAAATGATTGGTCATCAAAACCTTTGAAACTAATAAGTACAGTTACAACGATTATTGCTATTAAAATGATATTCATAAAGTCTATTTATTGTGAATTACAAATGTACTAATTCTCAAAGACCCTATTAGTACCTCATCAAAATATATCTGGATATTCATTTTTGGCTTATCTTTGCAAGAAAAAATACTGCATGCAATTTCTCGTTTTCATCATAGCTTACCCTTTTCTTTGGATTATTTCCATTCTTCCCTTTCGAATTTTTTATTGGTTGTCAGATGGAGTCTATTTTTTAGTGTATTACATTATCGGCTATCGCAAGAAAGTGGTTAGAGCAAACATTGCTTTGGCACTACCTCATCTTAGCGATAAAGAAAGATTAGCAATCGAAAAAAAATCATACCATCATTTATGTGATATGTTTATGGAAATGATAAAAACCATGACCATATCGTCAGAGGAAATGAACAGAAGATTTGTAATCACAAATATCGAGTTGCTAAATGGATACGAACAAAAAGAAAAAAGCATCATGCTTTTAGCCTCCCATTATGCAAGTTGGGAGTGGTTACTTGCACTTAATCAAAAAGTAAGTTATCAAGGCGTAGGCGTCTATAAAAAATTAAGCAACAACTATTTTGACAAACTAGTTAGAGATATTCGATCAAAATACAATACTGAGCTGGTTACTACCAGCAAAACAATTCCTTATATCTCCCATAATCAAAAAGAGGGAATCCTTTCTATATATGGTTTAGCTAGCGATCAATCCCCAAAAGCAGATCGTATTTTTCATTGGAAATCCTTTATGGGTATTGAAGTTCCGGTGCATACCGGTGCCGAAATGCTGGCAAAAAAATATGACCTTAATGTTATTTTTGCTAAAGTAAAGAAAGTAGGAAGAGGTTATTATGAATGTACACTGATTCCTATTAGTGACAATCCGACGTCGGTTCCTGATTTTGAAATTACCGATGCTTTTATTCAGGAAGTTGAAAAACAAATCCATGAAGCTCCCGAATATTATTTCTGGACTCATAAAAGATGGAAACACAAACGCTAAGTAGCCCGAGATAATTTTAGTTTTAATTAACTGTTGATCCAAATATATTTGACTAATTTTGACATTATGCAAAACAAAATGAAGTTAAAAATCAACAATAGATTTAGCACAGAATTACCCGCAGATCCTGACGAAACTAATGTTACGCGTCAGGTAAAAAATGCTTGTTTTTCCTATGTGACACCCCACATACCCTCGAATCCCCAATTAATACATTTTTCAGAAGAAACGGCAGCAATGCTTGGCATTTCTAATGAAGACACAGAATCGTCTGAATTCACAAACGTATTTTCAGGGAAAGAACTACTTCCAGGTTCACGTCCTTATTCGATGAGCTACGCCGGACATCAGTTTGGTAATTGGGCTGGGCAATTAGGAGATGGCAGAGCTATTATTCTTGCTGAAGTAGAATACAAGGAACAAGTTTACACCTTACAATTAAAAGGAGCTGGCATGACACCTTACTCCCGTAGAGCAGATGGTTTAGCAGTATTGCGTTCTTCCATACGAGAGCATTTGTGTAGCGAAGCCATGTTTCACCTTGGAGTACCCACTACTCGATCGTTATCCTTGATGCTAACTGGAGACCAGGTATTGCGCGACGTGATGTATGACGGAAACCCTGCCTATGAAAAAGGTGCCGTCGTTTGTAGAGTAGCGCCATCGTTTATTCGTTTTGGAAACTTCGAATTATTCTCCTCACAAAAAGATCTCAAAACATTAAAGACACTCGCTGATTTTACGATTAAATACCATTTTCCAGAAATTAAAGGAAATACGACAGCCAATTATGCTGCCCTTTTACAAGCCGTTGCAAACAAGACTCGTGAAATGATTGTGCACTGGCAACGCGTTGGTTTTGTGCATGGCGTGATGAATACCGATAACATGTCCATTTTAGGACTTACAATAGATTACGGCCCTTATGGATGGTTAGAAGATTACAACCCCAACTGGACCCCAAATACAACAGATCGTGAAAATCGCAGGTATCGTTTTGGCAACCAAGCAGAAATAGCGCTTTGGAATTTATATCAGTTGGCTAACGCCCTATATCCCCTAATTCAAGAAGCCGCTCCATTAGAATCAATACTAGAAGCCTTTCAATCGGAGTACGAGCAGGAATATTTAAGTATGATGCGAGATAAAATAGGACTATCCACTAAGGAAGAAGAGGACAAACAACTTATTCATATCCTAACAGAAAATCTACAACTCACGGAAACGGATATGACAATTTTCTTCAGAAAATTAAGCCACATTAAAAAAGAAGAGTCTGCTGAAGATGCATTTGAATTAGTAAAGGAATCCTTTTACAAAATAGAAGAAGTTGTAGACAAGACTAATGAATCCTGGATGTATTGGTTTACCCAATATTTAAATAGACTAAAACAAGAATCGATATCAGATGCAGACCGTAAAGTAGCAATGGATAAAGTTAATCCTAAGTATGTATTGCGAAATTACATGTCACAATTAGCTATTGAAGCCGCAGAAAAAGAGGATTACTCACTGATTGAAGAACTACATCTTTTGTTAAAAAATCCATATCAAGAACAAGACGAATACCAAAAATGGTTTGCTAAAAGACCGGATTGGGCCAGAGAAAAAATTGGTAGCTCCATGCTTTCCTGTAGTTCTTAAGATGAATTACAACCAAATAAAAAGCCCTTTAAGTATCTCTTAAAGGGCTTTTTTATATAAAACAGATTTTAACGGTTACATTGAGAACCAACTTTTAACCAATTCGTCTTCTAACGGCTGTGCATCCTTGTGGACAAACTCGTTACTATCGCGATTGTAAGTGTAATCCAAAGCCCATGTTTTATGACTTTCGGCCAAAGCCTTAATACTGTTACAAACAAATTCAATCTCGGCATTTGTTGTCGTAGGATGAATAGACATTCTAATCCAACCCGGCTTTCTTATCAAATCCCCTAAGGTAATTTCGTCAATCAATTTATGAGACGTTTCCTGATCTACATGCAGTAAAAAATGTCCATAAGTACCAGCACAACTGCATCCCCCACGAGTTTGTATTCCGAATTTATCATTCAGTAATTTCACACCTAAATTGAAATGCAAGTCATCAATATAGAACGAAATCACACCCAATCGATCTTGGTGCTGTGCCGCCAATATTTTAATATTAGAAACCGTTCCTAATGCTGAGAATATATAATCTACAATTTCATGTTCTCTTTTTAGGATATTATCAATTCCCATCTGTTCTTTTAACTGAATAACAAGTGCAGTCTTAATCACTTGTAGAAAACCAGGAGTTCCTCCGTCTTCCCTATCTTCAATATTATCAATATACTTATGTCCGCCCCAAGGATTAGTCCAAGAAACTGTTCCTCCTCCCGGATTATCGGGAACTAAATTTTGATATAATTTTTTATTAAAGACTAAAACACCGCAGGTTCCAGGTCCACCAAGAAACTTATGTGGTGAAAAGAAAATGGCGTCCAAAAAGCTTTCTGGATCTTCAGGATGCATGTCAATTTCTACATAAGGTCCTGAACAAGCAAAATCAACAAAACAAAGTCCGTTATGTCGATGCATTATTTTTGCTACCTCATGATAAGGCGTTCTTATGCCCGTTACATTAGAACAAGAAGTAATTGACGCAATTTTAAAACTTCTGTCTTTGTACTTATCTAAAAGTATTTCTAAATTTTCGATACTTAATAGTCCATCCTCCGTAGAAGGAATTACCTCAACATCGGCTATCGTTTCTAACCAAGACGTTTGATTTGAATGGTGTTCCATGTGCGAAATAAAGACAACAGGTCTTTTATCTGCAGGTACGTTAATAAAGTCTTTTAAGTTCTCCGGCACTTTCAATCCCAGAATACGTTGAAATTTGTTTACTACGCCAGTCATACCCGTTCCGTCTGTAATTAGAACATCATCGCTATTTGCATTAACATGCTTTTTGATAATGCTTCTGGAATGGTGATATGCTTTGGTCATCGCTGTACCAGATACCGTAGTCTCCGTATGCGTATTTGCAACAAAAGGCCCAAATTCATTCATCAATTTTTCCTCAATAGGGCGATATAAACGACCGCTGGCTGTCCAATCCGTATAGATAATTTGTTGTTGTCCGTACGGAGAAGTGAAATCTTGATCAATCCCTATGATGTTCTTGCGAAATTGTTGGAAATACTGTTCTAATTGGGTAGGATTCTCTTTGGTTGTCATTCTAATCATTATTTGGTCGTAAAGATAATTGAATTTTAGGGAATCTGCAATTGAGATCGATCGTCATTTTACCAAAGACTTACTTTGGAGAAATTGAAATCTACACTTTGAAATGGGGAATAGTTGTTTCCAAAAAATCAATAATTCGAAACAAAAACGAAACCCTTTCAAAGTGCTACTCTGAAAGGGTTCGTCTAAATATTAAAATGGCATAACTTACAAATCAAATCCAACTGAAAATTGCCAAACTCGGTTCTGTGCTTTTCCTTCATCATACAAATCTCCAAGACCTAAGTGGTAACGCACTCCTAAACTGATTCCGGAATTAGTTTTAAAACCTCCTCCAAAGTTCATTCCCCAGTCAAAGTTATTAGGATCATATTCTTGAGAACTACTAAACAAACCATCGTATTCTTCCTTATGAGAAATAGCTAGTCCTATTTGTGGTCCCGCCTCTAGGAAGAAGTTTTTAGACGGATAAGCTTTTAGCATTATCGGTAAATTGATATAATTCAGTTTTTGAGTAAACGTTCCATTCGCATCTTTAATTTCGTACCCTTGTTGAGAATACAACAATTCGGGTTGGATAGAAAAGCTTTCGCTGATAAAGGACTCTCCATAAACACCTACGTGAAACCCATGGCGTTGTCCAGTTTCTCCATCACCATCAAAACTTACGGCAGCTAAATTATAGCCTCCTTTTATTCCTGCATTTGACTGCTGCGTCGCTGTATCCTGTGCGTTTGATGTAGCGATACCTACTAGTAACGCTAGTGTACTAAATATCGTTTTCATAATTTTATTATTTATATTATTCTTTTATTTCCCTCCGTTTGCTTTAAGATCTGCTAAACATTGGGCGTCTAGTTTTGGGGCTGAACCTCCTGAAACCATATTGGCAACTCCACTTCCTGATTCTGCAGACCAATACATTAAACAACTTTCGACATTACAATGTTTTTCGTGTGCAGTATCTTCATGGTTGCTTTGCAAAGGTGCTCCTAAATTAGTTAGTCCTAGAATATGACCAAACTCATGTGTTATAATCGTTGTTTCAAATAGAGATCTGTTAGGTTCAAAAGGACTATCGCTTAAACCTTGAATTGTCTTCTCATAAATTACAAAGGACGTATTTCTATAAGCAGTTCCTAAAACATAGCTATTTCCGGAGTCAGAAGCAGAAGCTCCATCTATAAAAAGAGCCCAAACTGCAATCTGATCTCGCGTGTTGTACTTCGTTCTATTGGCATCTTCGATAGCAACAATTTCTTGATTTGTAAAAGTGGCTTTCCCCGGTGACGCAATTGCTCTCTTTACGACTGTTATTCCCCCTGACTTATTAGTTCTGGCATTCAAAAAAGAAGTGAAATTGCTAATTGCTGTCGCTGATGGTTCGTATCCTTGGACATAAACCAATTCGATTACCATGCTTTTATAAGTATCACCAGATAATAAATCATGAGATGAACTTCCTGTTGCTTTCTTATTATTAGTGATTGAAAACCCGTCTACAGAGGTCGTATCGGTACTATCCTCTTTCGAACAGGAAATTAATAAGGCAAAGGCCAACGTTACTAATGCAATTCTTTTTTTCATTTTATTCTTTTTTTATGAATCCTTTTTATTTTAAACAGCAACCATTTCCGGTTGCTGTTTTAAACTAATCCAATATTTTTAAGCTAATCGCTTTAATTAGATTTGCGTCAACACTAAGGTTACGGCAGCATTTGTTTTACTTTGTAACGTTATTGTCGATGTAGTAAAACTTGCTACTTTCCATGTATTATTTAATAAGCTAAAAGAACTGCTTCCTGTGAAATTCAATTTCAGAAAAACATCTAACTCTGAGCTTACTGCATAAGTCCCTGTAGCAGCTGTTGTCAAAGCAGTAACCGCTTTTACTTTCCAGTCATTTGCAAAATCTACCGTAGTATCTTTATAATTGTTTGCTGAATCTACTCCTGCAGTTACAAATGATTGTACTTTAAACGTACCATTAACTAAAATAGTTTCTAGTTTTTTCGAATTCTGCTCTGCTTGTGTTATTGTTGCTTTCGTTGTAAGAGAAGCATTAATATTTGATTGCAATTCAGCATCACTATTAACTGTTGATTGTGTACCATCAATAAGTTTAACCGTTATTGGGTATTTAACTGCAAACAATTCAGTACTGCTTACATTACTCATATACGTAAACAATTGTTGTTCGGATGTGATAACAACACTTCCCGTTTGTTGTAAACTCACATTATAAGTTAAAATTGTAATAGGAAAGTTAATATTTAATGAAGTAATCGCAGCTTGACCTGAACTTTCGGCTGAACTACATGCATTCAAAATTGCATTGTATTCTGTTTGATTGTTCACTGTAACCTCTGTATAGTTACTTGTTTTAACACGCAATGGAAATTGTAGTACCACTGAATCCTGATCATTATTAAACTGACCTAAAATAGAAATCACTTGTTGGTAATCCAGTTGGCTAAAAAGAGAAACCTGAATCCCGTTAACTTTTGCGGTCGCAGGCAATAAAATAGAAGAACAAGAAGCTCCATCTATAAAATCATCAAATGAACCATCATACATCGAAGTACGTTTCAGGTTGTTTGCAGTTGTTGAATTAGCAGCATTTGTATTTGGATTCTCTCCTTGTACTTCATCTACTTCACTTTGGCATGATGTTAAACCAAATATAGCCATCAATGCAATTCCGGTAATACTTTTTAATCTTTTCATAATTTACAAATTTAAGGTTTTTCTAATGTTATACAGCGATGATTGATTCGCCTTTCTGTTAGTAAGACAATCAACATTATTTTTACCCTACCCCCTTTTTTAATAAAAAAATAAATAAATATATAAAACTCTTTAAATCAGTATTTTACATGCATTAAAAAGACGAAAAAAAATTTCAGTTTAATCCTCTTGTCCCGTTGTTTAAAAAATAATTTACATTTACAACCCATACAACCAACCTACAATAAATGAATAACGGAGATAAAAACCTTTGTGAGGAACAACATTTTAGCGACTTTTATATAAAGAACGTACAATCAGCAACTAATTTTGCCTACTATAAATGTGGTGACAGTGATGCTGCGTTAGACCTTGTTCAAGATGCGTTTGCCAAAATATGGGAGAATTGTTCCCAAATTGATTTTAGTAAAGTCAAAACTTATTTGCTAACCACAGTAAATAATTTATTTCTGAATACAATAAAACACAATAAGGTAGTTATGGCTTTCGCCAAAGAGACGCCTAATTTAGACACCACTAATCAAAGTCCAGAATATCTACTCGAAGAAGAAGAATTTAAAGTAAAACTGCAGAATGCTATCGCCTCTTTAAGTGAAGCACAGCGAGAAGTCTTTCTAATGAATCGAATAGACGGAAAAAAATACCGAGAAATAGCTGAATTGCTCGATATTTCGCAGAAAGCAGTTGAGAAAAGAATGTCGGCAGCGCTTAAAATTTTAAAAGCACAAATAGAAAACATATAATTATTTGATTTATAGTAGGGTAAATCGAATTGAAGTTGTCTTATACATATAGAGTTGAAAAATGAAAAACGAAAACGAAATAATAAAATGGCTTAACGGCGAACTTTCAAGTAAAGAAATCGAAGATTTAAAACAATCTGAAGGTTTTGACACGCTTGAAAAAATAGCACATTATGCTTCACATCTGGAAACTCCAACTGTAGATGCGCAAGCGGCTTTGGCGGCTTTCAAAACCAGATCCCTTTCGAAAAAAGAAACAAAAGTGCGAACCCTAAACTTAAAAACCTTCTTTAAGGTGGCGGCCGCTTTAGTAGTATTACTTACCTCCTCCTATTTCTTGTTTTTTAACAACACCCAATCCTACGAAACTGGAATCGCACAAACAAAAACGTTTCGATTACCTGATAACTCGGAAGTTTTATTGAATGCAGGATCAAAAATCACATTCAACGAAAAGAAATGGGAAAACAACCGTGATTTAACCCTTGATGGAGAAGCTTATTTTCAGGTGCAAAAAGGAGAAACCTTCAGCGTACAAACTACAGATGGTGTTGTAAAAGTACTGGGGACACATTTTAATGTAAAACAACACAATAATTATTATGAAGTAAGTTGCTACGAAGGATTAGTAAGTGTCACCTATAATAATGAAACTGTTAAGTTACCTCCTGGTAAAACTTTTAGAGTTATCAATAAGCAAATTGAAGCCGTCGATGATTCTACTACTGAAAACCCATCGTGGATGCAACAAGAATCAAGTTTTACAAGAATCCCATTAAATCAAGTAATAGCAGAATTAGAGCGTCAATACGATATTAAAATTAAAGTAGATGCTGTTGATACTTCTAAGCTATTTACAGGAAGTTTTACCCATACCAATCAAAAAATTGCTCTGGAAGCAGTAACTATTCCTTTAAAATTGAGTTACAAAATAGATGGCAAAACTATCGTATTCTATAACTATGAATAAATGGACTCTTTATTTATTGTTGTTTATAACAACCATTGGTCAGGCGCAAACAGCAACCAATAAAACTGCTTTAACAGCTATTATAGCTACTATTGAGCAACAATTTAATGTAAAATTCTCCTATGCTGTAGAAGATGTAGCAACCATAGCTATCGAAAAACCAGCTCCTGAACTAACCCTTGAGCAAACTATAGCATACCTCAACTCAAAAGTGCTTTTAAACTTTAAAGCGCTAGACAATCGTTATGTAACCGTTTCTGTATTAAACAAAATATTCCCAGTGTGCGGCATCGTGAGCGCTCAGGATTCTCAGATTTCTTTACCGGGAGCAACTATACGTATTGATAACAGCTCTAAAGGAACCATCACTGCAAAAAATGGTGCTTTTAACCTGGACAATGTCCCACTTGATGCCAGCATCACCATTTCGTACATAGGCTACGAATCGAAACAATTTACTGCAAATGAATTATTTTCTACGGAAGGTATTTGCAAGAAAATATTCTTGAAACCTTCCAAGGAAGAACTCAATCAAGTGTTGATAAATATTTACCTAACACCTGGATTACAGAAATACATAGACGGAAGCACGGTTTTAAACACTAAAAAATTTGGAATTCTCCCAGGTCTGGTAGATCCTGATGTACTACAATCCATACAAGCTCTACCGGGTGTAGAAAGTACAAATGAAAGTATTGCTAATATCAATGTACGTGGCGGTACAAATGATCAGAATTTAATGCTTTGGGACAATATAAAAATGTACCATTCTGGGCACTTTTTTGGTTTGATTTCGGCTTATAACCCTAATGTAACTAATAAAGTCACCGTAAGTAAAAACGGAACCAGCGCTGCTTATAGTGATGGAGTTTCTAGTACTATCAACATGAGTACTAATGATAAAATAGGAGCTTCTGTTTCAGGAGGTGGCGGTGTCAATCTAATTAGTGCCGATGCGTTTGTAGAAATTCCGTTAGCAAAAAATCTCGAGTTGGACATTTCTGCACGTCGCTCCGTAACTGATTTAATTAATACACCCACGTTTACCAACTATTACCAGAGAAGTTTTCAAGACACAGAAATCAATGCAGACAGCGCAGATAAAAATACCAGTTCTGATTTCTATTTTTATGATTTTACCGCTAAATTACTATTCGACTTAAACGACAAACATAGCTTTAGAGCCAATATTATCGGAATCAACAACGCCTTGAATTATGCTGAATATTCTAATGCCGATCAAAGCGCATCTAAAGTTAGCCAGCTTTCGCAAAAGAACATTGGATACGGAGGAAGTTGGAAAGGGCAATGGACGGATGCCTTTAGTACAGAAGTGGTAACTTATTTTTCCCGATACAATATTGACGCTACCGATTATCGCGTGCCAACAGACCAGTTATTGACCGAAGCTAATGAAGTACTTGAAACGGGAACCAAGCTGAATGCGCATTATATAGCAAACTCCAATCTTAGTTTATTATTAGGGTATCAGGTTAATGAAACTGGAATGCTCAACCAGACTACCGTGAGTGCGCCCTCTTATTCCAGCACTAAAAAAGATGTATTGTTGAATCATGCTGTCTTTGCGGAAGCAGAGTACAACAAGAATAACACCTATTTAAGACTTGGAGCACGCTTAAATTATTTTAAGAAATTTGACAAATTACTAGCAGAACCTCGTATTAATATACGCCAACAATTATCAAAGCAATTTGCGTTAAAACTAGAAGGGGAATTTAAAAATCAAACCGCAACTCAAATAATCGATTTTGAGGACGATTTCCTAGGTGTTGAAAAAAGACGATGGGTACTAGTCAACAATGAAGACATTCCTATCGCGACCAGCAAGCAGAGTTCTTTTGGAGTAGAATTCAAACAAAACAAATTGAATATTGAGCTGACTGGGTTTTATAAAATCGTAGACGGAATTACTGCTTCTAATCAGGGGTTTTATAATAATTTTCAATACAAAAACGCACATGGAAGTTATACGGCAAAAGGAATTGAATTTCTGGCCAATAAAACGGCGAGACGATTCAGTACCTGGATTAGTTACACCTATAGCACTAACGACTATGAATTTGATTCCTTTACTCCTTCTAGCTTCCCTAATAACGTTGATATTAGGCATTCTGCTTCGCTTGGGTTTAATTATGATATTCTGGATAATCTAAAAATTTCAATTGGAGGAATTTGGCGTAATGGGCAACCATACACTCGCCCCCCTGAAGGTAACGAAACCGTAAAAAGTGGTAACAATACCATGGTGAATTATGGTGAACCTAACAGCGAAAATCTAGATGACTTTATGCGATTAGATGCTTCTTTCAGTTATAGTTTCAATTTCAGTTCTGCCATTAAAGCTACACTACGCGGTGGGGTAATCAATATCACTGATGAAGACAATGTCATAAACCGCTATTACAAAGTAGATCCTAACGACAACAGTAATACTATTGCCGTAAACAACAAATCTCTGGGTATGACTCCTAATGTAAGTTTTAGAGTTAATTTTTAGTCAAAGATAAATCATCACCGATTTAGAATTAAAAACCTTTTTAAAATTCAACATTACTACAGAGAGATATTTGTATAATACCTCAAAATCAACACATTTCATAAGTAACTAACTACATCCTTTTTAAAAATAGCTTATATTTGAGAAACTAAATAGAGACTGAAGTGTAGCGTAGATTTACTACACTGTGTTTTAATTATTACATGTAAAAGAAAAATTATGAATAAAAACACTGATTTAGGATTGTTAATCCTTCGTATTGCAGTTGGTGCCTTGATGTTACTTCACGGAATTGCTAAATTAGGAGATATCTCTTTTATAGAAGGCATGTTATCTGGAAAAGGACTCCCCTCTTTTCTTGCCTATGGAGTTTATATCACCGAAATTATTGCGCCATTACTAATCGTAGTTGGATACCGAACCCGATTAGCAGCAGCCGTATTTATTTTCGGTAATTTATTTGCTTTTTTCTTAGTACACACAGCAGAACTATTTTTATTAAACGATAACGGTGGTTGGCAATTAGAATTATTGGGCTTATACCTATTTGGTGCACTGACACTGTTCTTTACTGGCGGTGGAAAAATGGCTGCATCTTCATCGAATAGATGGGATTAAACTTTTGACAATACATATTAAGCTTAACTTTCAATTTACACTTTTTATATACAAGAGCCTAAAAGCAAAACCCCTTTCAAATTCAACTTTGAAAGGGGTTTTGTATTTAAAAAAAGCGCTGTTTTAGATTCCAGCTACCGCTTTAATTTCGTCAATAATACGCAAAGCCAGCGTATCAGCCTGTGCTTGTGAAGGCGCTTCGGTATAGATACGGATAATAGGTTCTGTATTTGATTTTCTCAGATGAACCCATTCATTAGCAAAGTCAATCTTTACTCCGTCGATGGTAGTGATATCTTCGTTTTTATATTTCTCAGTCATAGCAACTAGAATCGCATCGACATCAATTTGCGGAGTCAACTCGATTTTGTTTTTGCTCATGTAGTACTCCGGATACGAAGCACGCAAAGCTGAAACGGTCATTTTCTTGTTGGCTAAATGCGTCAAGAATAAGGCTACCCCTACCAAGCTATCACGACCATAGTGTGACTCTGGGTATATTATTCCGCCGTTTCCTTCTCCACCTATGATGGCATTATTCTTTTTCATTAAATCTACCACATTCACCTCGCCTACAGCACTAGCTTCGTAACTTCCGTTATGTCTGTTAGTCACATCGCGCAACGCACGAGACGAAGACATGTTAGAAACAGTATTCCCTGGGGTTTTGCTCAATACATAGTCGGCACAAGCCACCAAAGTATATTCTTCACCAAACATTTCACCATCTTCACAGATGAAAGCCAAACGGTCTACGTCTGGATCCACGACAACTCCTAAATCGGCTTTTTCTTTAACTACTAGCTCTGAAATATCCGTTAAGTGTTCTTTTAAAGGCTCTGGGTTGTGTGGAAAATGTCCGTTAGGTTCGCAGTATAACTTTACTACTTCAACGCCCATTAATTCTAACAATTTTGGGATGATGATTCCTCCTGATGAATTCACACCGTCTACTACCACTTTGAATTTAGCCGCTTTTACAGCTTCAACATCAACTAAAGGCAAGTTCAATACCTCGTCAATATGAATATCCATGTAAGCATCATTCTCTGTGATTTCGCCTAAACTGTCCACATCCGAAAATTCAAATGCTTCGGCTTCAGCGATCGCTAGGATTTTTTCTCCTTCGATACCATTAAGAAATTCCCCTTTTTCATTCAATAACTTTAAGGCATTCCATTGCTTCGGATTGTGTGAGGCAGTCAGGATAATTCCTCCGTCTGCTTTCTCCAGAGGAACAGCAACTTCAACCGTTGGTGTCGTTGACAATCCCAAATCAATCACGTCAATACCTAAGCCAATTAAGGTATTCACAACTAAATTATGAATCATAGGTCCTGAAATTCTTGCGTCACGTCCTACGACAACCGTAAGTTTGTCTTTACCAGAATAGTTTTTTAACCAGGTTCCATAAGCTGAGGCAAATTTCACTGCATCAAGCGGCGTTAAGTTATCCCCTACTTTCCCTCCTATTGTCCCACGTATTCCTGATATTGATTTTATTAAAGTCATTCTTATATTTTTAAATTTTGAGTAATTTCTTTTAAATTTCCCACAAATATAATAATTGACAATTTAAATAAGTCATTTAGAATTCATAATTTAGGCGAATGAACTTCTTAGCACATATCTATCTTTCGGGCGACAACGATTTAATCAAAATTGGCAATTTTATGGCTGATGGGATTCGGGGGAAACAATTTAAAAATTATCCCTTGGAAGTCCAGAAAGGAATTGTGCTGCATCGTGCCATTGATACGTTTACTGATGCTCATCCTGTTTTTAGACAAAGTACTAAAAAACTGCATTCTAGATACCATCATTATGCCGGTGTAATTGTAGATGTTTTTTACGATCATTTTTTGGCAAAAAACTGGGTTAATTACTCAGCTGAAGATTTAGATGACTATGTTGCTGCTTTCTATCAGTCTTTGAGTGACAACATTCCCATTTTGAGTGAAAGAACCATCACAATCATGCCGTATATGATCCAGCAAAATTGGCTGCTCAGCTATCAAACCATTGAAGGGATTGACAAAATACTAACCCAAATGGATAGCCGAACCAAGAATCAATCAAAAATGCGCTTTGCTTCAGAGGAACTAACGGAGTTCTATACTGAATTTGAGCAGGATTTCACCTTGTTCTTTGAGGATTTAAGGGCGCATGCCAAACAAAAACTAATGGAGCAATTAATTTAAAAACATACTAGCTATTGAAACATCTAAGCCATTTAAGTTTAATAAAGTTTTCCACCTATTGAAGATTACTTAACTTAAACACTTTACCCATATTACTTACATGGTAAAAAAAACAAAACCAAAACTACATAACATAACTATAATGAAAAAATTAATACTACTCCTTTCTATCGCAGTACTCAGCTGTAAATCAAATGAAAAAATCGTTGCTCCAACAGGTTTAGTAACCGATAAAGCCATGATCGTTTCGGCAAGGGAAGAGGCTTCCGCAATTGGTGTTTCCATTATGAAAAAAGGCGGCAATGCTTTTGACGCAATGGTGGCTACTGAACTCGCATTGGCAGTATCTTATCCGCAGGCGGGAAATCTTGGTGGTGGTGGCTTCATGGTTTTTAGAAAAGCAAATGGGGAAACCGGAGCTCTTGATTACCGAGAAAAAGCACCGCTTGCCGCAACCAAAGACATGTATCTTGATGCGGCAGGAAATGTAATTGAAGGTAAAAGTACCGCTTCTGCAGTAGCTTCTGGAATTCCAGGTACGCTAGCTGGATTATTTGCAGTGCATAAGAAATATGGTTCTTTGCCCATAGCCGAAATCCTTGAGCCTGTAATTGCATTAGCCGAAAATGGCGTGGTCGTTACGCAACATCAAGCACAAAGCTTAGCTGCTTACAGAGAAACTTTTATAAAAACTAATGGTCCAAACAGCTTATTTTCTCAAGAATATAAAGCGGGTGACACCATTAAATATCCTGCTTTGGCAGCCACTTTAAAACGTATTGCAAAAAATGGACGTGATGAGTTTTACAAAGGAGAAACGGCTAAAAAATTAGTAGCTTTTCTAAAGACCAAAGACGGAAATATGACATTGGAAGATTTAAATCAATATGAAGCCAAATGGAGAGCACCTATTACTTTTACCTACAAAGATTTAAAGATAACATCTATGTCTCCACCCAGTAGTGGTGGTATTTGTTTAGACCAAATCATGAAAATGATCGAACCTTTCAATCTTTCCGAAATGGGACACAATAGTGTTAAAGCTATTCAAGTAATTACAGAAGCTGAACGAAGAGCCTACGCTGACAGAAATGCATTCCTAGGTGACCCAGATTTTGTAAAGCTTCCCGTAAAAGAACTATTGGACTCCACTTATATCAAAAACAGAATGAGCGATTTCTCATTCGATAAGGCCTCAAAATCATCTGATATTGGTAAAGGAAAAATTGCAGGTTACGAAAGTAAGCAAACCACGCACTACTCTATTGTTGATGCCGACGGGAATGCAGTTTCCGTAACTACGACCTTAAATGATAATTACGGTTCTAAAATCTATTGTGATGAATTAGGTTTCTTTTTAAACAATCAAATGGATGATTTCAGCGCTAAACCTGGAGTCCCTAACCTTTATGGACTTACTGGAACCGAAGCTAATAGTATCGCTCCAGGCAAAAGAATGCTTAGCTCGATGACACCAACCATTGTAGAGAAAAACGGAAAATTGTTTATGGTTGTGGGAACTCCAGGAGGCTCTACGATTATCACTTCTGTTTTGCAAACCATTTTAAATGTGTACGAATTTGGAATGAGTATGCAGGAAGCGGTAGATGCACCCCGTTTTCACCATCAATGGCTACCTGATGAAATCACTTTTGAGCCCAATTCATTTTCGAAAGAAACTATAAATGAACTAAAAGAAAGAGAGTACAAAATAAACGAAGCTAACAAAGAAATCATCGGTCAAGTTGATGCTGTCTTAGTAGCTCCAAGCGGAAAACTGGAAGGTGGTGCTGATAAAAGAGGTGATAATAAAGCGGTAGGATTTTAATAAAATGATTCCATTATAAATTGAAAGAAAGATGAAAAAAAGTATTTTACTGTCGTGTGCCATTATTTTTTTAAGCTGTAAAACACAAAATAGTGTTGTTCAACCTACAGGGCTTTTAGCAAATAAGGCAATGGTCGTTTCGGCACGTGAAGAAGCTTCTAAAATTGGTGTCGAAATAATGAAAAAAGGCGGAAATGCTTTTGATGCCATGGTCGCAACTGAACTAGCCTTGGCAGTAGCCTATCCTTATGCAGGAAACATAGGTGGTGGCGGATTTATGGTCTACAGAAAAGCAAATGGCGAAAAAGGAACTTTGGACTATCGTGAGAAAGCACCTTTGGCGGCCACAAAAGATATGTTCTTGGACGCAAATGGAAATGTTATTCCTGGAAAAAGCACCAAATCTGCGCTGGCAATTGGGATTCCTGGAACAATCGCGGGTGTTTTTGCAGTACATAAAAAATTAGGTTCTCTACATATCGAAGAAATTTTGAAACCAGTTATTGAATTAGCAGAACGTGGTGTTGTAGTCACTCACAAACAAGAAGAACGTTTAAACGACTACCGTCAAGATCTTACTAAAATTAACGGCGCCAATTCGGTGCTTTCAAGAGTTTACAAGGAAAAAGACACCATTAAATATCCGGCGCTAGCAGCAACGTTGAGAAGGATTTCAAAAAATGGACGCGACGAGTTTTACAAAGGCGAAACCGCTAAAACTTTAGTAGATTATCTTCAGGCAAAAGGAGCTATCATCACCATGGAAGATTTGGCGCAGTATGAAGCCAAATGGAGAACGCCACTTAGTTTTAAATACAAAGATTTAAACATCATTTCGATGGCACCACCTAGCAGCGGTGGAATATGTCTAGCACAAATATTTAAAATGGTTGCCCCTTATGATTTGGCTAAAATGGGACATAATTCATCACAGGCAATACAAGTAATTGTAGAAGCCGAACGACGAGCCTATGCGGACCGAAGCTACTTTCTAGGAGATCCTGACTTTGTAAAAATACCTTTGAACGCTTTAATGGACGACAACTACCTTAAACAAAGAATGGCTGATTTCAGTTTTGACAAAGCAACCTTATCATCAGATATTAAGGAAGGGAACGTGAATTATAACGAAAGTATGGAAACGACCCACTACTCGATCGTAGACCAATTTGGAAATGCCATTGCAGCTACAACCACACTAAATGCAGGTTTTGGTTCAAAGTTTTACTGTGATGAACTGGGTTTTCTATTGAATAACGAAATGGATGATTTCAGTGCAAAACCGGGAGTACCCAATATGTTTGGATTAGTAGGAAATGAAGCGAATAGCATTGCTCCACAAAAAAGAATGCTAAGTTCTATGACGCCTACAATTGTAGAAAAAAATGGAAAACTATTGATGACTGTGGGCTCGCCTGGTGGTTCTACCATTATCACTTCAGTATTGCAAACGATATTGAATGTGTACGAATACAATTTGAGTATGCAGCAAGCAGTAAATGCCCCCCGCTTTCACCACCAATGGTTACCAGATTTGATCACATTCGAACCGAATACTTTTAGTACACAAACCTTTGATGCGTTAAAAGCAAAAGGCTATCTCATCAATGAAAAAACAACTCCTGTTATTGGAAAAGTAGACGCCATCTTGGTTTTACCAAATAATAAACTAGAAGGTGGAGCCGACTTTAGAGGAGATGATACCGCAGTTGGCTTTTAGCAATGGGATTTATTACTGATTTAGAAGTTGCCTATCACGAAAATAGCCAGAGCGAAAATGCTTTGGCTATGGCCAAATACATGAAGAATCGTTTTCCTTTTTTTGGAATAAAAGCAACCCAAAGAAGACAACTTTTTAAAGAAGTATGGAAAGCGAACAAAGAGGAAGTTACCAAAAATCCGCGAGAAATCGCCATAGACTTATACGCTAAAAAGCAACGAGAATTTCATTATTGCGCCATTGAAATTTTGATAAAAGAACTAAAGGGAAAGTATATACAACAAGATATTGATCTCATAGAAAAACTAATAACACATAATTGCTGGTGGGACAGCGTCGATACTATTTCAAAAAATATACTTGGCCAATACCTATTTGAATTTCCTGAAGCAATTACCGCAACAATTACTACCTTTTCCAAATCAGAGAATATATGGCTCAACAGAAGTGCGATTTTATTTCAATTGGGATATAAAGAAAAAACCGATTTTAATTTACTAAAAGCAATATGTATTCAACATAAATCCTCATCAGAATTTTTTATTCAGAAAGCAATTGGTTGGACCTTGCGGGAATACGCAAAAACAAATCCCGAAGCAGTAAAAATATTTGTAGCTGATACCAACCTACAAATATTGAGCAGAAAAGAAGCGCTAAAAAACTTATAGGATCATTAAAATAATAGTAAATTAGCATTTTTAAAAAGAAAAAAATGCTCAAAAAATATCTTACTAAATTAGAAAATATAATTGCCTGGTCGCAATCTATGCTAACAGAAAAGCAATTTATTTTCCTATCGAGTGTATTAGTAGGTATTTCTTCTGCATTTGCAGTAATCGTTCTAAAAACGTTTGCCCACCAGGTTTTCTCATTTGCGACTTACATCAATGGTATTTTAAAACTGAGTTTCATTAATAGTATCTTACCTATTGCAGGTTTGTTACTAACGGTTTTTGTGGTAAAAAAAGTCTTAGGTGGTTCTATAGAAAAAGGAACTTCCCAGATTTTATACTCCGTTGCAAAGAAAGCCAGTATCGTTCCAAAAAAACAAATGTATGCTCAAATCATCACAAGTTCCCTTACCGTTGGTCTTGGAGGATCTGCCGGTTTAGAGAGTCCTATCGTTGTGTCTGGTGCCGCTTTTGGATCTAATTATGCACAGCGCTACAAGCTGAGTTATAAAGACAGAACACTTCTTATTGGTTGTGGTGTTGCTGCAGGAATAGCTGCTGCATTTAATGCTCCTATTGCCGGTGTTTTATTTGCTATCGAATTTTTACTTGTCGATGTGAGTATCGCAGCATTTACTCCCATTATGATTGCCGCCGCTACAGGTGCTCTAGTCTCTGAAATTGTATTGGACGAGTCTGTTTTATTAAATTTCAAACAACAACAGGTCTTCGATTATCATAAAATTCCATTTTATATCCTTCTAGGTGTATTGACTGGTTTTATGTCGGTATACTACACTCGATATTTTCAGAGAACAGAACATTATTTTGCTAAACTTAAACTCAATCCCTATAAAAAAGCACTGGTAGGAGCCTCTATTCTAGCTGTATTAATTTTTATATTCCCAACACTCTTTGGTGAGGGTTATGAGAGTATCAAAGTATTATCCGAGGACAATCCCGGTGTAATGTTAGAGAACACTCTTTTTAGCAGTTTTAGAACTAACAGTTGGGTATTATTGATATTCGTAGGTATGACGATGATGGTAAAGGTTTTCGCCACTGGAATTACCTTAGGATCTGGAGGAAACGGAGGTAACTTTGCCCCTTCCTTATTTGTAGGTTCCTATCTAGGATTTGTCTTTTCAAAAGCCATAAACCTAACTGGTTTGACCCAGTTGCCTGTCAGTAATTTTACGATGGTAGGAATGGCCGGTATTTTGAGTGGATTATTTCATGCCCCTCTAACAGCCATCTTCTTGATTGCTGAGATAACCGGTGGATACAGTTTAATGCTTCCGCTGATGATTGTTGCTTCAATCAGTTTTGCCATTTCAAAACGTTTTGAACGACATTCTATGGATGTAAAAGAATTGGCTAAAAAAGGACATGCATTTACGAGTAATAAAGATACCAATGTACTGGCGACATTAGATACTACTTCTATTATACAAACCGATTATTTAACGGTTACACCAGATGAAAATCTAGAGAAACTGGTTGATTTAATTTCGCACTCGAATCAGGTTATCTTCGCCGTTGTGGATAAAGATAAGCGATTGTTAGGTGTTGTTCATTTCAATAATATCCGTGAAATAATTTTTAATACGTACCGCGTAAAATACACTTTGGTAAAAAATATCATGGCGGTTCCTACTGAAATAATCTATCCATTCAATACCATGGAAACGGTTATGAACAAATTTGAACGATCAAAAGTTGCTTTTTTACCAGTGGTAAAAGATGATAAGTACTTCGGATTTATATCCAAATCAATAGCGCTTGAAGCCTATCGTACCAAATTGAAATCGATGACTATTGAATAATGCATAAATCTTAATATCGGATAGGATGTTTTTTAATATTATCCGATAATATTTGTATCTTTGTGGCTATGTGGAAGATAGATACAAATTATAGAGAAGAATTTCAATCAACCTTTGATCGATTGTATGAAAAAAAGCAAGTCCTGCAAACCAGCAGACCATTGCCCGCCATCGCATTGAATAAAATCAAGGAAAGTCTTTCTATAGAATGGACCTATAATTCTAATAGTATTGAAGGAAACACCATGAGTTTAAGAGAAACCCAAATGGTGCTTCAAGAAGGAATAACCATCAAGGGAAAATCATTACGAGAACATTTTGAAACCCATAATCACGCCAAAGCAATAGATTATCTATTCTCCATTGTAAATGATGATTATATGTTGCGCAGTATTGACATCTTGTCTTTGCATGGATTAGTTTTACGCTCTATTGAAGATGATTTTGCGGGTCGCTTGCGCAATGGCGGGGTGCGTATATCAGGTGCTAATTTTGTTCCTCCAAATGCCAATAAAGTTTCGGATTTACTCGATGAACTGATTGATTTTATCAATACAAATCCGTTAGGACTTAATGACATTGAACTAGCGGCTGTTTTTCATCATAAACTCGTTTGGATTCATCCTTTTTTTGATGGAAATGGTAGAACGGTGCGGCTGGCTATGAATTTATTATTGATACGTTGTGGTTTTCCGCCTGCGATTATCTTAAAAAATGACCGCAAGAAATACTATGAAGCGCTCAATCAAGCCAATGGAGGTAATTATCAAAAACTTACCTTATTGATGTGTCAAGCTCTTGAGCGCACACTTAACATATACATAAATGCACTTCCAGGAAACGATACAGAATACATTTCCATTTCTAATTTGGTTCAAGAACCTGACATGCCTTATGGTCAGGAATATATAAGTCTGCTAGCCAGACAAGGTAAAATAGACGCTTATAAAGAAGGGCGCAACTGGCTTACCACAAGAGAAGCCGTAGAAAATTATATGGCGACGAGAAAACGAAAACGCTAATTACATAATTAGCGTTTTTTTATGCGCAATACCCATTCCTTATTACAAGAACAAAACGGACTAAATAGCCCCGATTGAAGTAAAAATCCTTATAAGGCAAGTGTTTTGCCTTATAAGATTGAAACGGAAAGCGGGAGAGAACTTTATTAAAACCAGTACAAACAATGCTCTAAACTCAATTTTAAGGCATTGATTTTAACATAAACTTCTAAAGTGTTGTATCGAAAGAATAAATCAAAATGGTAACTTTGCTTTTTTGCAAAAATTATGTTAGACAAAGACAATACTATTGAGGTTCAAGGTGCTCGCGTTCACAATCTAAAAAATATAGACGTTTCCATTCCTCGTGAAAAACTGGTAGTTATTACTGGTCTTTCAGGCTCTGGAAAATCATCCCTCGCATTCGATACTATTTACGCCGAAGGGCAACGTAGGTACGTAGAAACATTTTCGGCTTACGCCAGACAGTTTCTTGGCGGCTTAGAGCGTCCTGATGTTGATAAAATTGACGGACTTTCTCCTGTTATCGCCATTGAACAAAAAACGACCAGCAAAAGTCCGCGGTCTACTGTGGGAACTATCACTGAAATATATGATTTCCTGCGTTTGCTATATGCACGTGCAGCAGATGCCTATAGTTACAATACGGGAGAGAAAATGGTCAGCTACTCTGACGAACAAATCAAAGACCTAATTATTGATGATTTTACAGGAAAACGAATCAACATTCTTGCTCCAGTTATTCGCGCGAGAAAAGGACATTACGGAGAACTGTTCCAGCAAATCGCTAAACAAGGCTTCTTAAAAGTTCGTGTAAATGGTGATGTCCTAGATATTACTCCGGGAATGAAACTGGACCGTTACAAAACACACGATATCGAAATTGTGGTGGATCGTATGGTAATTGAAAAAACTCCAGATAATGAAAAACGTTTAAGCGAAAGCATCAATACTGCCATGCATCATGGCGAAAATGTGCTTATGGTTTTAGATCAGGATTCTCAGGAAGTACGTTACTTTAGTAGAAACTTAATGTGCCCGACTACTGGTATATCGTATCAAAATCCGGAACCCAATTTGTTTTCTTTCAACTCTCCAAAAGGAGCCTGTGATCATTGTAAAGGACTGGGTACGGTAAACGAAATCAATACAAAGAAGATTATTCCAAATCCAAAATTATCCATAAAAGCGGGTGGTTTTGCTCCTTTGGGCGAATACAAATCGTCTTGGATATTTAAGCAATTAGAAATCATTGGAGAGAAATATGGTTTTAAAATAACCGACGCGATCGAAAAAATTCCAGAGGAAGCGATGGAGATGATTTTGAATGGCGGGAAGGAAAAATTCACGATAAACTCCAAAGATTTAGGTGTTGCCCGAGATTACAAAATTGATTTTGAAGGAATCTCACATTTTATAAAAAATCAACACGACGAAAGCGGTTCTACGACCATTAAAAGATGGGCTAAGGAATTTATGGATGAAATTCCATGCCCAGTTTGTGAAGGTTCTCGTTTGAAAAAAGAAGCTCAATTCTTTAAAATCGACGAACAAAACATTACAGAATTATGCGCAATGGATATTTCTGACCTGACCGCATGGTTTAAAGATTTAGACAGTCGTTTATCTGATAAACAACAACGTATTGCCACTGAGGTAATCAAAGAGATTAAGGACCGACTGAACTTTTTAATGAACGTAGGTTTGGAATATTTGGCATTAAGCCGAAGTTCAAAATCACTTTCTGGTGGAGAAGCACAGCGCATCCGACTGGCGACACAAATTGGTTCACAATTGGTTGGTGTTTTATATATTTTAGATGAACCTAGTATTGGTTTACACCAAAGAGACAATGATAAACTGATTCATTCTTTGGAACAATTACGGGATATAGGTAACTCGGTTATTGTGGTTGAACACGATAAAGACATGATTGAACGTGCCGATTATGTGATTGACATTGGTCCGAAAGCGGGGAAATTTGGAGGCGAAATCATAAGCATTGGAACTCCGGCGGAAACCCTGAAATCAAATACGATTACCGCACAATATTTGAATGGCGAGATGAAAATCGAAGTACCGAAAAAAAGACGGGAAGGAAACGGAAAGTTCATGAAACTAACTGGAGCTACAGGAAACAACTTAAAAAATGTTTCTATAGAACTGCCTTTAGGTAAACTGATTTGTGTGACGGGAGTTTCTGGAAGCGGTAAATCGACCTTGATCAATGAAACGCTCTACCCTATTTTGAATGCCTATTATTTTAATGGGGTCAAAAAACCGCAACCGTACAAAAAAATAGAAGGCTTAGAGCTTATTGATAAAGTAATTAATATTGACCAAAGCCCGATAGGGAGAACACCACGTTCTAATCCTGCCACTTACACCGAAGTGTTTACTGAAATCAGGAAATTATTCACCATGACTTCAGAAAGCATGATACGGGGCTATAAGGCGGGGCGTTTCAGCTTTAATGTAAAAGGCGGACGCTGTGAAACTTGTCAAGGTTCAGGTGTACGCACCATCGAAATGAACTTCCTTCCTGATGTTTATGTAGAATGTGAAACCTGTCAAGGAAAACGCTTTAATAGAGAAACCCTAGAAATTCGTTTTAAAGGAAAATCCATTTCTGATGTTTTGAACATGACTGTTGATGAAGCAGTTCCATTTTTTGAAATGATCCCGAAGATACACCGTAAGGTAAAAACGATTCAAGATGTAGGATTAGGATACATTACCCTGGGTCAACAGAGCACCACGCTTTCTGGCGGGGAAGCACAACGTATTAAGCTCGCAGGAGAATTATCAAAGAAAGATACAGGAAATACGTTTTACATCCTAGACGAACCCACTACGGGACTTCATTTTGAAGACATTCGCGTACTGATGGGTGTTATCAACAAATTAGTCGACAAAGGAAACACGATCCTGATTATCGAACACAATATGGACGTGATCAAACTGGCAGATTATATTATAGATATTGGTCCTGAAGGAGGAAAAGGCGGCGGAAAAGTCGTTGCAAAAGGAACTCCCGAAGAAATAGCAGATAATAAAAAAAGTTATACCGCAAAGTTTTTGAAAAAGGAATTGGAGTAAGTGTTTTTAATTACCGCAAATTCGCAAACTATTATCTTTTAATGAGACTTTGAAATCATACGAAAAAACTACTGTGTGATGCAGTAGTTTTTTAGTTTGTATTGGTTTGTGAGCAAGAAGTTTGAAGGCTTCCCAAAGCATATGGACTTTCAATACCCTTTTAGGTAGACTTCGTAGAGCAGCTATTATTTGAACTAAGGTTTTGCTGCTTTGAGATGGCTGGAAGTTCGTAACCGATTATTTTCCATTAAAGATAAAATTTCTTGCGAAACGAAAACGTGAATTTACCGCAAAATTCGCAATCTTGCCAAATGGCTGTTAGGCATTCTCTTTTCTTTTTTAATCGTTAATTCTATTTTTTAAGTCCATTCTTTCGTGTAAAATTCTCACGACTTCCATTTCTGTATTTTCGGTTTTCTTATAAAACACCAAATGAGATTTAACTTTTGAAAATTTATAATTTTTCCTAATATTGCCGAAATCTTTAGTTTCCTCAAAATTTCCTGATACATACTCTATTTCATCAACAATTAAGTTGTAATATCTGTTTGCTTGTTCAATAGACCAATTTTCGGCAGTGTAAATCCAAATATTATTTAAATCTTCAAGAGCTTTTTCACTGATTATAAATTTCGCCATTATTTTTGAAAGCCTTTATTCAGCATGGTTAAGTTTTCTTTTCTGTCAAAATTTTTAATTTTTCGGCTTTTTTCTCCAATTTCTAATTCGGTGATCAAAGATTTTTTTTGAATTTCTTCTTCTTCAAAATGTCTCAATGCAGTTCTCACAACTTCGCTTACAGAACTATATTTTCCTGTAGCAATTTGTCCGTTTATGAAGTTCTCATAATATTCTCCAATCAGAATTGATGTATTTCGTGCCATAATTTTCAATTTTATACAAATATACCAATTAATGGTATTAAAAAAAAATTTATGATTTCTTTCGGTATTTCTATGCGTCGCGCCAAAGTGATTCCTAACGTTATACCACTTTGAGATGGCTGGAAGTTCGTAACCGCTCAATTTTCGGCTTAACGAAAACTTGATGCGAAACGATAATTCCACTAAATTCCAGCTAGCTCAATGGCTGTTACTAGCTGGCATTTAATAATCCATTTCTCTTTCTTTTAATATTCTTTCCCATTCTGTATTATGTTTGTTTACATAAGTTTCTAATTCATTAACTTGATAGAATGAATAGGCAAAGTTATACTCATTACTTCTGTTATTATATAAATTATCGAATAAATGGAGAATGTTTTGATAAAAATACTTTTTACTTAACTCAACTCCTTCATTTATGTATGTAAGATATTCTTCGTCTTCTGACTCCTTTAGGAATTTACAGTAAAAATAAAGAGCCTCTAAATAATAATATTTTATGTGAGACAAGTTGAGCAAGGCTCTTTTATATAACAAATGTTTTTCATCTTTTGATTCAGAAACGAATGCAAACATTATATCCTTTAAACCTTTTGTATAAGGATTTGTTACAACCAACTTACTTAATTCTTTTCTATCAATTTTTTTTGCTTTGGATAAAGTATAAGTTGATTGCATTATTTCCAGATGTTCTTCAAGATATAAAGAATCTATATATTCTTCTAATTGACGAACATTTAATCGATTAAACATTAGTTCATATTCAAAAAAATAAAAACCTTCATTTTTTCTAGAAATTAAGTTAGTAATACCTAAGTAGAAGAAACTAGCATCCAAATAGCTTGAAAAATCATTATTTTTGATATGACATTTTATCCAATTAATAGTGTAACCTTCCATATTATGAATACTGGAAATTATATTTTTATATCTTTTTTCAATATACTCTTCTTCCTTAAAATTCCTATTTTCCATTTCTTCAGGTGGAAAAAGCAACGATAGCTGAGAATAGGTATGTTCAAATTCTTCAAAAAAATATTTTTTATTAAGTTTTATTACATTAATCAAAGTTTCAGCGTGTGGTAAATCATTAAAATATTCTTTGGTTGAATTTAATTTCTTATAAAATTCTTTTATCTGTTTTTCACTAACTACAAAGTCTTCGATAATATAAATGTAATTTAATAAGTACTTCTTTTCTGGGACAGGCCCTTTTTCATTTAATTTTATGTCTGGTATATAGCTAAATACATTTAGCAAATTATTTTTGAAATAATTATAAATCTTTAATGCTTCAGAAACGTTTTTCTTTCTTTCAATTAAATCAAGTAATTCAAGTATATAGCAATTAAACATATAAGCATCTAAACAGTATTTTTGTTTTGATTCATTTTGTCGTTTTGAAAACTGGTATTCAGCAAATCTTCTTATTATTGGTTGTAGTTGCAAGGTGCCATTGTAGTCTTCAACAAGAGATTTGTCTCTCAAAATTCGGAATTCTTTATCGCTTATATTATTCGAAGATGTGCTTTTCTCAAAACATTTTTTAAAATTAGATAAGCTAATTCCATCAGGGAAAAGACTTAAAAGTTCAAATGCAATCTTTTCTTTATTATTTAACGTTGTGTAAGAATAATTTATTGACTGATAAATTGATTTGGTTCTTTCTATGTTCAAATCTGCTTTGTTTTTAAAAACAGAAGAGAAATCTTCATTTAATGACTCAAAAAAATGTTCCTTTATTTGATCACGAAGTTCTGATATATGTCTAAATCTTGTTCTTGATTTAGTTACTAGTTTTATTGCTAAAGGATTATTATTAAGTAAGTCTTCTAAAATTTCAGATCTTAATATTCTTATTTCTACTTCATCTTTTACTATGCCATAATCTAATTCAAATAATGATAAAGCATCCTCTGTGGCTAAAGGCGCTAAAGAATATAAGTCCTCAAAATCATCTAAATTCGGAATTTTTTCTCTGGAAGTTATTACAACATTTGCAAAATCAGTAGCGAATTTTATTAAATCTATAACTTGTTGATACTCGATATCTTGTAATGAATTTGCAACAGTTTCAAAATTATCTAATATCACTAGTGAATCTCTTTTTCTTGAGTTGTAGTTCTCAATTAAATATTCTTTGAAATTTAGAATATTTCTTAAATTAAAAGCATCATTTAGAAGTTCTTCAAAGTCTTCAAAACTTTTTACGTTTTCGCAAGAATTGAAAGAAACTCCTTCTTTAAAAAAGCCTCTATTATACAATTCGTAAGAGACTTTCTTAATTAATGTTGTTTTTCCTGTTCCTCCAGACGCTTTAATATTTAAAACTTTATTGCTCCTAACTATATTATGAAGTCTTGAGATTATAGCTGATTGTTCTTCAATTCTTCCTATAATATTTTTAAGTGATTTTTCACCAATATCCAAAATCCTATCGTTTGAATATATTGATGATTTTTTTGAAGAACCTTTGGTAAATTCTAAGTTTGTCATCAGTGATAATCCAATTGAAATTTCTTCATTAGAATTAAACTCTAAATCCTTGTTTCTTAAAGCTTTAAATATAAATCGTTTTATTGTAGCTCTTTTATATGTAGATATATTTATAGTGTTGAAATTTGAAACAAGTTCTATCTTATTATTAGTGATAAATATTATTGGAATTTTGTCATTTGGTATATGACTGCAAATTTCTTCTGCTGTCAATAAATCACTTTTGAGGTTGTCATCTTCAATATATAATTTATCCTTAAATACTTTTGTTGCAATTATTAGTATATCATAGTCATCTATTGATTCTAAGGTTCTGGTATTTAAATAACCAGAAAATATATTAATATTTAAATCATCTAGACAATTTTCAATTACTGACAACTCCGAATCAAGTAAAAGGTCTAAAGGCATAGGTTTTAAGAAAGCAATTCTAGGTATTTTAGAAATTTCTTTATTGTTATTTATAGTAATTTGGTCAAAAGCAATGTTTTGTTTCTTTTTGAGATCTAAACAATTTCCAAAAAATGTATCAATGTCGACTTCATAATCCTGAATAATCAAAGATTTTAGAAATTTATACTTTTCAAAACCTTTTTCTTCTTTTGTTAAAATATAATGATGATTATGATTGTCAAAAATTTTATCCAGACTTGAAAAAATCAAGTTTATATCAGGATCGTTGAAGCTGAAACCTACGAAGAGAATTGTTTTGTCGATAAAAATAGATTTTAACTTTTCTTTAGATGAAGTGTCACCGTCATATAATTTCTTGTAATCATCACTAAAAATAACACAATTATCTGGTTCCGTATAACAGCCGTGTAGTTTAAAAATATATGGTTTCCCCGACTTGTTTATTTCACTAATGTTAAAATTAGATGTAGATTTCGAAGGAATAATCGAATTTGAACAGCCTTCCTCAAAAGCATTATCATAATTGGTTGTAATTATTGCATCCGTTACCTCTAAGATTTTTTTATGCAATAAAAAATCCTGTTCCTTATCTATTTTAAAATTTTCCTTTATAAATGAGCGAACTTTTGTATGCTCACTTTGAATCTTATCTAAGACTTCAATTGGAGTTAATAATCCACTTTCTAAGAGAGGAAGTAGATCATTAAATTTTTTTTCATTTATATCGTGTATTACGTCTTCTGTTAATTTTCTCCAAGATGGTAATTTGAATTTTGTAGATAAACCAGAACCTGCAAAAACCACAAGTCTATTATTTTTTATTGCTTCTTGAATTTCAGGAGGTACATTCATTTTGTTAAAGTATTTTTTATGCTTGCAGGTTACTTGTACACAACATCAAATATATACATCTTTTTGAATTTTACATTAAGAAATTTAAGGTTTTTCTGATGTATTCGAATTTATAAAAAGGCTATCACATTTAATTTCCTGTCGGTAAGGCAATTCAAAAAAGAAAGAAGGTTTTAAAAATAATTAAACTATACCGTGCCGCTTTTGAAAAAAGAGTTACTTTAGTATCTTGGATTCCTAGCCCAGATAGAAGCGATATCCTTTTTATTTTTTATCTTTCAAAAGATAAAAAGATACAAGCGGATAGCTGGATAAGGCTCCAGAAAATAATAGTTAATAATACAATACGAATATGAGATTAGAAGATTTTGATAATGACGAGGATAAAGTAATCCAAGATAAATTAAAGCAAAAAAACTGGAATGAGATCCGGACTAATGACAGTTGGGCAATTTTTAAAATCATGGCCGAGTTTGTAAACGGTTATGAAAATATGGGACGTATAGGTCCGTGTGTGTCCATTTTTGGATCGGCACGAACAAAGCCAGAGGACCCGTACTATCTACTTGCAGAAAAAATAGCGTACAAAATTAGTAAAGCCGGTTACGGCGTGATTACTGGTGGAGGACCTGGAATTATGGAAGCAGGTAACAAAGGTGCACATCTAGGCGGTGGAACTTCGGTAGGATTGAATATTGTATTGCCGTTTGAGCAGCATTTCAATCCATACATTGACGGAGATAAGAACCTGAATTTTGATTATTTCTTTGTTAGAAAAGTAATGTTTGTAAAATATTCTCAAGGATTTGTGGTTATGCCTGGTGGATTTGGAACTTTGGACGAATTGTTTGAAGCGATGACGTTGATACAGACAAAAAAGATTGCAAAATTCCCTATTATACTGGTAGGAACTGAATTTTGGTCAGGATTAATCGAATGGGTCAAAAAAGTATTAATCGAAAAAGAACATACCGTTGGTCCCGATGATTTGAATCTTATAAAAATCGTTGACACCGAAGACGAGGTGGTCGATGTTTTAGATAGTTTCTACAAAAAGTACAATTTGAAACCCAATTTTTAAGAAAGAAAAGCTGTTTTTACGAACAGCTTTTTTTTATGCCTTCTTCATAAAAATAGTTCCTTTTGTATCTAAATAAATGTATATTGTGCAACCCTAAACAGTTGAATTAAAAGTTGAAACCATTTCTTAAAATTGCGATTTGTACTTTAGTTTTATTGACATCAATAAAACAATATGCGCAGCATCATTCCCAAATGTTTGTGGAAGTGAATACTGCCGATAAAACTATGAATATTGAGCAGGAATTGACTTTTTTTAATCAATCAAATGATACGCTGACTTCGCTAGTTTTGAATGACTGGAATAATGCCTACGCTGATGTTAACACTCCTTTAGCAAGACGATTTTCGGACGAGTTTTATCGCGGTTTCCATTTGGCTAGAGAAGAAGAACGAGGCAGTACTAAAAATGTAACTATTATTGATGCCAACAAATTATTCCTTTCCTGGGAGAGAACCATTGAAAATCCGGATATAATTAGCGTCAAACTAAGAGAAAAACTCGCGCCTAATCAGAAAATAAAATTGCGACTTACTTATACCACGAAGGTTCCAAGTGATGCGTTTACAAAATATGGTTATAACGCAGCTGGCGGTATGAACTTAAAAACATGGTACCTAACTCCTGCCCGCTATGAAGACCATACTTTTATAAAATACAGCAATGCTAATTTAGATGATATCGCTAATGCTGTCTCTGATTTTGATATCGAATTAACAGTGCCCAAAGGTCTAGAAGTCACCACAGATTTAGACAGTACTGAAGCAATTCTAAAGGAAAATTATTCCACTTATAAACTATCAGGAAAAAACAGGACTAATTTCAGTCTATATATAGAACCTAAATCTAGTTTTTATAGCTATAAAACCAAAGCTCTAGAGGTTGTCACTAATTTAAAAGATGATAAAGTCAGCCTAAAGCAACAAGCCTATGCTATTGATTGTATCGTTAATTATGTAGATGGTTTAGTCGGGAAATACCCCTTTGACAAAATTGTAGTGTCTCAGACTGATTATGAACGAAATCCATTTTATGGTTTAAATCAACTGCCATCGTTCATCAGGCCGTTTTCGGATGAGTTTACTTTTGAGATTAAATTTCTAAAAACCTACTTAAATGCTTATCTAAAAAACAGTTTACGACTAGACAACAGGAAAGACAGCTGGATCTATGATGGAATTCAAGTCTATGTCATGATGAAATACATAGAGCAGAATCATCCCAACACCAAGATGCTGGGTAGCGCCTCTACCTTTCTTTTATTGAAAAGCTACAATCTGACCAATTTAGATTTTAACGAACAATACAGCTATTTCTATATGCTGATGGCACGAAAAAATCTAGATCAGCCACTGGGAGATCCAAAAAATTCTCTTATAAAATTCAACGAGCAAATCGCAAGTAAATATCGCGCCGGACTAAGTTTTAGGTATCTGGACAACTATCTTGGAAATGGGATTGTTACAAACAGTATTCGCGAATTCTATGTTGAGAACAAAGAGAAACAGGTCTCCAGAAATGATTTTGAAACCATTTTAAAAGCAAATTCTAGTAAGAATATTGATTGGTTTTTTAAAACAATTATTGATTCCCGTGAAATCATTGATTTTAAATTTGCTGACGTAGAAAAATCGAAAGACAGTGTTTCGTTTACCCTTAAAAATAAAACAGGAGTAATCGTTCCTGTTCCTGTCTATGGAATTAATAAAGGTGAAATTGTATTTAAAAAATGGTTAGACCCACAAGAACCCGACAGTGTATTTACTTTCGAAAGAAAAAATGCCGATAAAATCGTTTTAAATTATAAGAATGAAGTTCCAGAATACAATTTAAGAAACAACTGGAAATCGTTAAAGTCTTTTTTTCCAAACAATCGTCCCGTGAAATTTGTGTTCATGAAGGATCTTGAGGACCCATACTATAATCAGGTTTTATATGTCCCTACCCTCACCTACAATTTATATGATGGATTTTCACCAGGAATGCGCCTTCATAACAAAACGATTTTAGATAAACCTTTTACCTTTGACGTTAATCCAGCCTATTCAACTAATGCAAAATCATTTTCAGGCTCCGGTTTTGTAGTTATCAATCAAAATTATAGAAACACCGCGCTTTACAACGTGCGCTATTCACTTTCAGGTGCGTATTTCCATTATGCACCAGATGCCGCTTATTTGAAAATCAATCCGATGGTGCAGATAAGAATCAGGGAAGATGACATTAGAGACAACAAAAAACAGTTAATCTTATTACGACAAGTGGTGGTTAGCAGAGATAAAAGTGATATCGTTATTGACAATTCAACAGAGAACTATTCTGTTTTCAATGCGAAATACTTCAATACGACAACAGAGATTACTAATCATTTCAGCTTTTCGACTGACCTACAAATAGCAGCGAAGTTTGGAAAAACTTCTGCAGAAATAGAATACAGACAACTATTTGAAAATAACCGTCAGATCAACTTGCGCTTTTATGCCGGTACTTTTCTATACAACAAAACCAATTCTGATTTTTTCAGCTTTGCTTTAGACCGTCCTACCGACTATTTATTTGATTATGGCTATTATGGAAGATCCGAAAGCAGCGGCTTTTTTAGCCAGCAGTTAATCGTAGCTGAGGGTGGTTTTAAATCAAAACTGAATACGCCTTATGCTAATCAATGGATGACTACTATGAATGCGAGTTATACGCTGTGGAATTGGATCGAAGTATACGGTGACGCCGGACTATTGAAAAATAAATACCAAAGCGAGAAATTTGTATTTGATAGTGGCATCCGCTTGAATCTGGTTCCGGACTACTTTGAAATGTACCTACCTGTCTATTCCTCTAATGGTTGGGAAATTGGCCAAGATAAATACAATGAAAAAATACGTTTTGTAATTACTTTATCTCCAAAAATATTAATCAATTTATTTAATCGAAAATGGTTTTAATCGAACGCATTAATACTTTTTCATTATGTTATTCTTGATTTAAAAGCAATTAATTTCCGAATATCTAAATTATAGATATATTTAAAGCGAATTAATTGATAATAATTAAATTATATTTCTTTCAGTGTATTATGATAATACATAGTTTTTAAGTAAATTTGTCTCGTTAAGTGATACCTTTCAACTATGATAAAAGAAAAAACCAATACTGCATTGACATTCGAAGATTTTAAAACCGAAGTGTTGAACGACTATAGAATCGCTATGATAAGTAGAGAATGTAGTTTATTAGGACGTAGGGAGGTATTGACCGGAAAGGCAAAGTTCGGAATTTTTGGTGATGGAAAGGAAGTGCCGCAATTAGCAATGGCTAAATTTTTCAAAAATGGTGACTTCCGTTCTGGATATTATCGTGACCAAACTTTTATGATGGCTATAGGTCAAATGACTGTTGAACAATTTTTTGCAGGACTATATGGTAATTCAAATATAGATCAAGAACCTATGTCTGCTGGTAGACAAATGGGAGGTCATTTTGCTACACACAGTTTAAATGAAGACGGTTCTTGGAAAGACTTAACAAAACAAAAAAATTCCAGCGCTGACATTTCTCCTACAGCAGGACAAATGCCTAGATTATTAGGACTTGCGCAGGCATCAAAAATATACCGACAAGTTAAAGGAATACCCAATAAAGCAAATTTCTCAAATGAAGGAAATGAAGTTGCATGGGGAACTATTGGAAACGCAAGTACCTCAGAAGGATTGTTTTTTGAAACAATTAATGCAGCAGGTGTTTTGCAAGTACCTATGATAATAAGTGTTTGGGATGATGAGTATGGTATTTCAGTTCATGCAAAACATCAGACTACCAAAGAGAACATTTCAGAAATTCTAAAAGGATATCAAAGAAATGACACTGAAAAAGGATATGAAATCCTTAGAGTAAAAGGATGGGATTATACCGATCTTATTGCTACCTATGAGAAAGCATCCACTATTTCACGCGAACAACATGTTCCTGTGCTAATACACGTAAATGAACTGACTCAACCTCAAGGGCATTCTACCTCTGGATCACATGAAAGATACAAAGATGGAGATCGCCTTGCGTGGGAAAGAGATTTCGACTGTATCAGACAGATGAAATTATGGATGATTGCAATTAACATTGCTTCTCCTGAAGAATTAGATGCAATAGATGCAAGCGCTAAAAAAGAAGTGCTAGCAGGTAAAAAAGCAGCATGGAGTGCTTTTATTGAGCCTATTGTTGAAGAACAAAAGGAATTGATTTCATTGCTACAAAAAATTGCAAATTCAAGTAATCAAAAAGAAGCTATACTAAAATATGCTTCGAGCTTAAGCAGTGTAAAAGACCCAATAAGAAAGGAGATTCTAATTGCAGCGCGTAAATCTTTGCGTCTTATCGTTAATGAAGGCGGAAAAACCGAATTGTCAAATTGGATTACTTCCTATACTAAGAAAAATCAAGAAAAATTTAGCAGTCATTTATATTCTGATTCTGATTTAAATGTGTTCTCTGTAAAACAAGTTTTACCGCAATATGCTGAAGACGCAAAAGAGGATACAGACGGCAGAATGATTTTACGTGATAATTTTGATGCTATATTTACAAAATACCCTGAAACATTAATCTTTGGAGAAGATGCAGGAGCCATTGGTGATGTAAACCAAGGTTTAGAGGGCATGCAGGAAAAATACGGTGCGCTACGCGTTGCTGATGTTGGAATACGTGAAGCTACGATTATAGGACAAGGTATTGGAATGGCGTTAAGAGGTTTACGACCGATTGCTGAAATTCAGTATCTAGACTATTTATTGTACGCAATACAAATAATGAGTGATGATTTAGCAACCCTACAATACAGAACAGTAGGAAAGCAAAAAGCACCATTAATTATCCGTACAAGAGGTCATCGTCTGGAAGGAATATGGCACTCTGGTTCTCCGATGGGAATGATCATCAATGCCATTAGAGGGATTCATGTGTTAGTGCCAAGAGATATGACAAAAGCAGCAGGTTTTTACAATTCACTTTTGGAATGTGATGAACCGGCTTTAGTAATCGAATGTTTAAACGGATACCGCTTAAAAGAGAAAAAACCACTTAATTATGGTGAATTCAAGACCCCGATTGGTGTTGTTGAAACGATGAAAGAAGGTGCTGATATTACTTTAGTTTCTTATGGCTCTACACTAAGATTAGTGGAACAAGCTGCTCAAGAACTTCTTGAAGTAGGTATTGACTGTGAGATTATAGATGTACAATCTTTGCTTCCATTTGATATTAATCACGACCTTGTAAAAAGTATAGCTAAAACAAATCGTCTTTTAGTAATTGACGAAGACGTTCCTGGTGGAGCTTCTGCTTATATTTTACAACAAATTCTTGAGCAACAAGATGGTTATAATTATTTAGATAGCAAACCGCAAACCTTAACTTCAAAAGCACACAGACCATCTTATGGAACTGATGGTGACTATTTTTCTAAACCATCTGCAGAAGATATTTTCGAAAAAGTATATGCTATGATGAATGAGGTAAACCCATCAACGTATCCAAATTTATATTAAAAAATAATACTGTCTTAAAAAAAACAGTATCTTGTCCCCTAATTAGTTACAAACTTAAATACAATAAAGATGAAAAAAATAACAATGTTCATAGGTGTATTGTCAGTTATGGCAATCGTTTCTTGTAAGGAAAAAGAAGAAACTCCAGAGACGACAACTAACCAAACTATTGAAGTTACTACAGAAGCTCCTCAAGCGGAAGAAAATCCTGATGGTACTTCTATCAGCGTAGGAACAGATGGCGTTGATGTAAGCACTAAAAACGGTGAAAACAAAACAAGCGTAAATGTTTCTGAAGGTGAAGCAAAAGTTGAAATTAAAAAATAATACTATTTTTTAAAGTTAAAATTATAAAGCCAATCTGGATTCGTTCAGTTGGCTTTTTTTATAGTATTCAAAACACAAAATAGCAATAAATGACAAGTTTAGAAACCGTTTTAAGAAATACCCAAGACGTTAAAGTAATAGCTGACTCTATCACTTTAAATCAATATGTCGCTTTGGATTTATCCGTTTTAAATCACAATCTACCTAAGGAATCATTAGCAAACTCAGCTGATTTTGAAAAATACATTGAAAGTTACTTAACTTCAAACAATGCAAAAGTTGCATATGGCGGTTATAATGAAGAGAGAAATCTTTATAAGCGAAGCACTATCTTTAAAGATGAGGAGACAGAGGAACGAAACATACATATTGGTTTAGATTTGTGGATAAAAGCTGGAACGCCTATTTTATCGGCTCTTGATGGCAAGGTCCACAGTTTTTATTTCAATGCAGGTTTTGGCGACTATGGTCCCACTATCATTTTAGAACACCATATCGAAAATGAAACATTTTATACTTTATATGGTCATTTATCGTTGGATAGTTTAGATAATATAGAAGTTGGCACTGTTTATAAAAAAGGGCAACAAATAGCTTTGTTAGGAGATTCAGCAGTGAATGGTGATTATTCTCCCCATCTGCATTTTCAAATTATAAAAAACATGGGAACTAATTTTGGTGATTACCCCGGAGTTTGCACAAAAAGCGACTTGGCTTTTTATTTAGACAATTGCCCTGATCCTAACTTATTATTAAAAATAACATCTTAGAAATGAAAAAAGTAATCCTCCTGCTTAGCTTAATCGTCCTTATTGGATGTAAGTCAAAAAAACCTGATACACCAATTGAGGTAAAACCAGAAGAAGTTAAAATCATGAAATTAGCTGTCGCCAAAGTTGACGCTAATCTAAAGACGAAAGCGTATGAATTAGGAAAACGAATTTTAATGACTTGCAACACATCTAAGTTTAAACCCTTTAATCAAAGTGAAGCGACACAATCTGTAATCGACAACATAACATTGGAAAAGCTATCAAAGACCTGTGCTAAATTCAGACAGCGTTATGGCGCTTTTAAAGATCTTAAATTAATGGAAGTGTATAAAGAAAACGCGGCTAATATCACTATTTTTCGCTATAAAGCACTCTATACAAAGGCTGTGGCCAATAAAGAACTTCGTGTTTATATGAATAACCAAAATAAAGTAGCCGCAATAAAATCTATGGACTGGAATGATGTTTTCGAAAGAAAACTATTTACAGATACTGATACAGATACTGAATAGCTCGTTCTAGTTCGCATTTCTAAAATAATCCAAATAGAAGATGACTTAATTTCATTTTCTATTTGGATTTTTCGCTTCTAATGCTAAGCTAATATTATAGCTAGCCCTACTTCCCTATCTCTCGATTTTTAACATAATACTTAAAGCGTCTATATTTTTAATTATCTGACAAACAGCGTTAAAGCCCAATACGCGCCTACAAACCTATACAATAAACAAATCCTTGTTAAAATTTATGAATTAATTAATAGCGGTGTCTTTTTCTTTTAACGTTTAGTTGCGACAAATCGAGTGAATTTCGTGTTAATTTTATCAAACAAAATTTAATCTGCAAGAATGCTGATTAAAAAATTTCGGAATAGATACTGTATTTCTACTTATCGCAAATCACAGTATCTGTTTCTACTTATTTTAGTTCAGCATAAGCAAGATTAAATCTGTTTTAATTAATAAAAAATAAATTTATGTCTATTCAAACAACAAATCCTGCCACAAACAAAGTAGTTAAATCATTCGAAGAAATGACTGATGAACAAGTTCAAGCCGCAATCGAAAAATCAAACAGTACTTTTCAGGAATGGAAAAAAACTTCTTATGATGATCGAGCAAAAGTCTTGCATAAAGTAGCCGCTTTGATGCGAGAACGAAAAACCGATTTAGCTAAGCTAATTACCCTTGAAATGGGAAAAATACTACCACAAGCAGAATGGGAAGTCAATTTAAGTGCTGACATATTGGATTACTATGCCGATAATGGCGCTGCCTTTCTTGCCGATAAAAAACTAAACCCTGAATCTGGTGAAGCTTTTATTCGAAATACACCTGTAGGCGTCCTATTTGGCGTTATGCCTTGGAACTTTCCATTTTATCAGGTAGTACGATTTGCTGCACCAAATATAATGGTAGGAAATACTATATTATTAAAACATGCATCAATAGTGCCTCAATGTGGTATTGCTATTGAAGAATTATTTAAAGAAGCAAAAGCACCAGAAGGATTATACACTAATTTATTGATTTCGGGCAAGCGAAGTACAGCACTAGTAAGTGACGACAGAATCAAAGGAGTGTCTCTAACGGGTAGCGAAGGAGCCGGATCAAGTATTGCTGAAGCGGCAGGTAAAAATTTAAAAAAATCAGTACTTGAATTAGGAGGTAGTGATCCCTTTATAATTCTAGAAGATGCGGATATTGATACTGCTGTTGAAATGGCTATTGCAGGAAGATTTAGTAATACTGGACAGAGCTGTGTTGCCTCAAAAAGATTTATTGCAGTAGCAGCTATAGCAGATGAGTTTTTAGAAAAATTTGCTAAGAAAGTTGCGGCTCTTAAAGTAGGTGACCCAATGGATCCTACTACACAGGTTGGACCGCTAAGTAGTGAAGAAGCATTAGTCAACATATTAGACCAGGTGAAACGATTTGAAAAAGCAGGTGCTACAATTTTAGTTGGTGGTAAAAGAGCTTTTGATACCGGCGCCTTTATGCAGCCTACAATTTTAACTAATCTAAAACGTGGAGTTCCTACTTTTCAGGAAGAGTTATTTGGCCCCGTAGCTTCTTTTTACAAAGTTGGAAATGAACAAGAAGCTATAGACCTTGCTAATGATTCACCTTTTGGGTTAGGAGGTTCTATCTTTACTAAAGACACAAAACGAGCCATACAATTAGCTGATCAGATTGATAGCGGAATGATTTTCATCAACCAACCTACAGGGACACAACCCGATTTACCTTTTGGAGGAACTAAAGGTTCAGGCTACGGACGTGAATTATCTGAACTCGGAATTCATGAGTTTGTGAACAAAAAACTAATTAGAGTAAGCTAAAACCATAATAATGTGTTAATTAGCACTGATCTATAAAATAGAGTAATCCTTTTTAAGTTTTAGAAGAAGTGATTTCAATCTCTATCTAACAATTTAAAGTAAAAGAACATGACCACAAGACAAATTATATTGCAATCAAGACCTGTGGGGACACCTACACTACAGAATTTTAAACTTGAAAATACCACATTAGATCAACTACAGCCAGGAGAAGTGCTGTTAAAAGGACTTTACTATTCAGTAGATCCTTATATGCGCGGCCGAATGAATGACGCCAAGTCATATGTAGCTCCCTTTAAGATAAACGAACCTTTAGAGGGTGGCGTAGTTGCTACTATTGTAGAAAGTAAATCAGATAATTTTAAAGTAGGTGACACCGTGGTAGGAAGATTTCCGTGGAAAGAAATGTTTGTATCAAAAGATGACGTTCTACAAAAGGTAGATACAAATGTCCCAGAGTTGAGCTATTACTTAAGCATACTAGGTATGACCGGTTTAACCGCTTATTTTGGGTTGATGGATATTTGCAAACCTAAAGCAGGTGAAACTGTTGTCGTTTCCGGTGCTGCGGGAGCCGTAGGAATGGTTGTAGGACAAATTGCTAAATTACATGGCTGCCACGTGGTAGGGATTGCAGGTACTGATGAAAAAGCAAAAACATTAATTGAAGACTTTGGTTTTGATCAAGTAATCAATTATAAAACAACCAAGGATATTTATAAATCTGTGAAAGAAGCTTGTCCTAATGGTGTAGATGCCTATTTTGATAATGTAGGCGGAGAAATTTCGGATGCCGTTATTAGTGCCATTAATTTTCATGCCCGAATTGCCTTATGCGGACAGATATCCTTATACAATAGTAAAGAAACACCTATGGGGCCTAGATTACAACCTATGTTATTAACAAGAAGCGTTTTAATGCAGGGCTTCATCGTTAGTAATTACCAGGATAGATTTCCTGAAGGAATGAAACATTTATCGAGTTGGGTTAAAGAAGGAAAATTAAAATTCACTCAAACAATTGAAGAAGGTTTTGATCAATTGCCTACGGCATTACTCGGTTTGTTTGAAGGTGCAAATACCGGAAAAATGATTGTCAAAGCTTAAACTATAAGGAACAATCGAAGATTAGGAACAAGCCGTTAGCTGTATTATTTTAATATGGCTAACGGCTTCTTTGTTTTGTTATTTGAAAATCAAATCCCACTTCCGCAGTGGATATTAATACCATTATACCCGTACAAAATAAATAACGATACTGCACCCTTAATTTAAGGACACCAACCATTTATATTTAATTATTACCTATTTTTGGTACGAGAAAAAGTAAAATAATCTGTGAATTATACAACTAATTTATAAATTATATAACTCTTTTTGAATAAAAAAGTGCAAATTTTACACAATCAGTTAAAAACAAACAATTTGAAGTTATATATCAAATACATGGTCAGCAATCGCTGTAAACTAGCAGTTAAAGAGGAATTAAAAAAACTTGGCTTGCATTTTATTGTTGTTGATTTAGGAGAAGTAGATGTCATGGAAACCATTTCTTTGGCACAAAGAGAACTACTTAAAGCAGGACTGCTTAGTGCAGGTTTTGAGTTAATGGACGATAAAAAATCTATGCTCATAGAAAAAATTAAGAATGTAATTATTCAAATGGTTCACCATTCGGATGAAGTTATCAAAGTTAATTTTTCTATTTATTTAAGTGATAAACTGAATCACGATTACACTTATTTATCCAACCTATTCTCTGAAGTACAAGGGACTACAATTGAGCACTTTATCATTTCTCATAAAACAGAACGAGTTAAGGAATTGATAATATACGGAGAACACAATATCACTGAAATTGCATGGAAAATGGGTTATAGCAGTGTAGCACATTTATCCAGTCAGTTTAAGAAAGTAACGGGACTCTCCCCTTCTCACTTTAAAAATTTGAAAGATAAAAGAAGATCTCCTCTTGAAGAGGTTGGTATAAAAAATCCAAACAATCTAAATTAAGTTTTAATACCACCATGAAATTAATTTCAGAAAAAAGATTTCAACTCTATTATATCCTGGTAGCAATCATATTGACTACTGTTTTGGGTGTTTTCTATTACAATAACCTAAACGTAAAGTCTAGCAGCAACTCTGCTGAACATGCTCAGGAAGTATTACGTAAAAACGATAATGTTCTTTTAGATATTCTTGATATCGAGACTGGAGTAAGAGGGTATATCATCTCTGAAAATGACGTATATCTAGACACGTATAATAATGCTGTAAAAGCAATGAACAAAAACCTGTCGACCTTGTCAGAGCTAACCCGCGAAAACAAGCACCAAAACATTCAGGTCGATTCTTTAAAAATAATGACTGGCAAAAAATTGGTTTTATTGCAAAAAATCATTGATGACAGACCATATGATTTATTGGATGAAAATGAAAAGATCGCCATACTAAAGGATGGTAAAATTATTACCGATGAAATTAAAAGTATCATTTCTAAAATCAATGTTGATGAATACAGTGCACTTAAACTAAGAAAAACCGAAAATGAAAATAGTATTCAATATTCGGAAATACTGTTCTTCTTACTTTTAATTTTAATATTTGTTATTTTTACGCTTGTCTTTATTATTGTTAAAAGCTTAAAAGTAAGAAATGACGAATTAGAACTCTTTACTGCTTCACAAAAATTACTTTCTAATTATTCTCTTAGTCTTATAGAGGCCAGTTTAGACCCACTAATCACCATTAATATAGATGGTAAGATTACTGACATGAATGAGGCCACCGTTAAAATAACCGGTGTTAAACGCGAAGAATTAATAGGATCTGATTTCTTTAATTATTTCACGCACCCTGATATGGCACGTGAGGTATATGAAGAAGTATTTGCAAAAGGTTTTGTAATCGACTCTCCGCTTACTATTTGTGACAAAGCTGGGAAATTAACTGATGTATTATTTAACGGATCTGTTTATAAAAATGATGTCGGTAAGGTATTAGGAATTGTAATAGTTGCACGCGATGTAACAAAGCAAAAGCAAGCAGCTTTGTATACCCGTAGTCTACTTGAGGCAAGTTTAGATCCTCTAGTTACTATTAATGCCGAAGGGCAGATTACTGACGTAAATCATGCATTAATAGCTGTAACCGGTATTCAACGAGAAAATTTAATAGGAACAGACTTTTCTATTTATTTTACAGAACCAGAAAGAGCAAGACAAGCTTATATTCAAGTATTTGAACAAAGTTTTGTTTCAGATTATGCCTTGACGATAAAACATTTAAATGGAAAATTAACAGATGTATTATACAACGCTTCTGTCTACAAAGATGATAAAGGAGTAGTTCTTGGTGTATTTGCAGCCGCAAGAGATGTGACCGCACAAAAATTACTTTCTAATTATTCGCTGAGTCTTATTGAAGCAAGTCGAGATCCATTGGTTACGATAAGTATCCAAGGAAAGATTACTGATATGAATGAAGCGACGATCAAGATCACGGGAATGGAGCGAGAGCTTCTTACTGGTTCTGATTTCTTTGATTATTTTACCGAACCTCAGATGGCCAGAGAAGTATATCAAGAAGTTTTCGCAAAAGGATCAGTTGCTGACTCTCCGCTTACCCTTCGCCATAAAAGCGGTAAACTAACAGATGTCCTCTTCAACGGATCAGTTTATAAAGATGATCAAGGAAATGTACTAGGTGTTGTTGTTGTAGCAAGAGATATTACAGATCAAAAAATAATTGAGACGGAACTGATAGAAGCTAAAGTATTTGCTGAACTCGCAACAGGAATTGCCGAAGAAGAAAAACGAAATGCTGAAAATGCTGCTTTAATTGCCGAAAATGCAGTAAAAGCAAAACAGCAGTTTTTATCTAATATGAGTCACGAAATTCGTACTCCTATGAATGCTATTATTGGTTTCACAAAGGTGGTACTGAAAACAGATTTGACTGTCAAACAAAAAGAGTATCTCGATGCTATTAAAATGAGTGGTGATGCGCTTATTGTACTTATAAATGACATCTTGGATTTAGCAAAAGTAGATGCTGGGAAAATGTCTTTTGAAAAAACACCGTTCAAAATGAGATCATCTATTAAATCGATGCTTCATTTATTCGAAACAAAAATTCAAGAGAAAAATTTAAAGCTCGTTAAAGAATACGATTCAAATATACCTACAGTATTAGTTGGGGATCCTATTCGTTTGCATCAAATTATTTTAAATTTGGTTAGTAATGCTGTCAAATTTACATCCGAAGGAAAAATCACTGTTAGTGTACGTTTAGTTGATGAAGATTCAGAAAATGTTACTATCGAATTTTCTGTAGCCGATACCGGAATTGGGATTCCAGAGGAAAAATTAGATTCCATATTTGACAACTTCCAACAAGCTTCAAGCGGAACCTCAAGAATTTATGGTGGGACTGGATTAGGTCTAGCCATTGTTAAGCAATTAGTGGAACCTCAAGGCGGTAGTATCAATGTAATCAGTAAAATTGACGAAGGAACTACTTTCAGTTTTAGATTGACTTTCCAGAAAACAACTGCCGATGCAGAGCTAGAAACGGAAATACTTGAATTAGACAAAGACGCAAAAAACATTAAAGTTTTAGTTGTTGAAGATATTCCTTTGAATCAATTATTGATGAAAACCTTATTGGATGATTTTGGATTCGAACGTGATATTGCCGAAAACGGAAAAATAGCGATTGAAAAACTGCAAAACAACTCTTATGATTTGATATTGATGGATCTTCAAATGCCAGAAATGAATGGATTTGAAGCTACTGAATATATTAGAACAACAATGAATTCTGAAATTCCTATTATTGCATTAACAGCTGATGTTACCACTGTAGATTTAGCTAAATGCAAGGCTGTAGGAATGAATGATTATATCGCAAAACCCGTTGATGAACGATTATTGTACAGCAAAATCGTAGGTATTGTGAGAAAACCATCTTCCAAAAAAGCAAAAGAGATTAAACAAAATAGTGCCCCCAAAAACGAAAAATGTATTGATTTAGCATATTTAGAGTCTCGTACTAAATCTAATCCTACATTAATGATGGAAATGATTGGCGCTTACTTACAACAAACGCGTCCATTAGTTACTGCCCTACAAGAAAGCTTGTTAAACAAAGATTGGGAATTACTTCGAGCCTCAGCACATAAAATGGTACCTTCCTTTTCGATAATGGGCATCAGCTCAGAATATGAAGACATGGCTAAAAAAATACAGAATTACACAGGTGATTTAGAGGATAAAAAGGAAGAGATAGATGATTTAGTCTTGCAACTTTCAAGAGTATGTAATCAAGCTTGTGAAGAATTAGAAATAGAATTTAATAATATAAAAAACAAAAACTGATGAAAAACGAAGGAAAAATAAAACTATTTTTAGTAGATGACGATGCCGTTTTTCTAAAGTCATTAGAAATCGAATTTATTCATCACACTGATTTCATTGTGGAAACATATGCGACCGGTGAACTTTGTCTAGCAAATTTAGACAAAAAACCAGATGTAATCATCCTTGACTACCATTTGGACGGAATTGATAAAAACGCAATGAATGGGATTGAAACCTTAGACAAAATTAAAGAGTTTGATCCAGATATTCCAGTGGTAATGCTATCCTCTCAGGATAAAATTGATGTAGCCATTAGTTGTATGCACCATAAAGCTTTTGATTATGTGGTAAAGAGCGAAACGTCTTTCTTGCGACTTCAAAAAAACATTACTGCCTATTTCCATTTTGAAAGAATCGAAAAGGAACTTAATTGGTATATGGCCAGAATGTAATGATCTGATTGATCCTACCGCTTAAAAAACACATTATAAAAGAGCAAAGCCTGTCATTTGACAGGCTTTGCTCTTTTATACGTTAAACTAAAAAATCTCCATTTCTTGAAACATGTTAATTGCATAATGTTTAAGCAAATTAACATAACTTCTTTGATAATAATATCATCACATTTGGATAGTGATAATTAATTCACAATTTAAACCCCAAATTTATGAAATTAGTAAAAGTAATGCCAATCGTAGCGATGCTATTAGTTGCAGTAATGTCAAGTTGTAGTACAGACATGGATTCCGCAGAGCTAGTGGTCGCAAATTCAACATATGAAGCCAATACTGCGACAGCTGCTAAACAATCCACTGACGCTCAGTCAAAAACCTCTCAACTACAAGGAGTAAATCTTGGTGTTGCTGAGCACTTTGCTATTCTTTCTAAAACAGGAATTACCGATGTTTACAAATCTGACGTTACGGGAGATGTTGGAGCAAGCCCTATAACAGGCGCTGCCATTCTTTTAAAATGCAATGAAGTAACCGGTACTATATATACAGTTGATGCAGCAGGACCTTTGCCGTGTAGAGTAACTAATGCTTCCCGATTGACAACGGCCGTGGGTGACATGCAAACGGCCTACACGGATGCTGCAGGCAGATCCAATCCTGATTTTTTAAATTTAGGAGCGGGAAGTATCGGTGGAAAAACACTTACACCAGGACTTTATACTTGGACAAGTGATCTTTTGATTCCAACGGACATAACAATTTCGGGTAGCCCGACTGATGTATGGATATTTCAAGTTGCCGGAAATCTTGATATGAATGCTACAGTGAGAATTACCTTAGCCGGAGGTGCTCAAGCCAAAAATATCTTTTGGCAAACCGCTGGTGCAGTTACATTAGGAACAACAAGCCATTTTGAAGGAAATATATTAAGTCAAACCGGAATTAATTTAAAAACTGGAGCTTCTATAAACGGAAGAATGTTGGCGCAAACTGCAGTTACGTTACAAATGAACACGGTTACTCGACCATAATAAAAAATTTAAGACTACTTAACAAAGCACCGAATGCCCAATGGCAAACGGTGCTTTTTTTATGTAAATCAAGTAGGACTTGAGGAAATCTGTGAATGATGAAACTTTTCTTTCAAATTATATAAAACATACTGCCTATAAGAGTTTTATCTTTGATAATAATATAATTACAAATTATCATCATGTCATTAATTAGCATATTGTTAGTTTTAATTGTTATCGGAACTGTTCTTTGGCTCATCAATACTTATGTTCCTATGGATACCACAGTGAAAAATATATTCAATTCACTTATTGTTATTGTGACTATCATATGGATACTTAATGCGTTTGGACTTTTCAGTTCTTAAATCAATTGATACTATCGTCAAAAAAACAGACTATCAAATTTATAAATCTAAAAAATAAAATTATGAATCTTAAAAGAATCTTTGGGGCATTACTTACAGCCCTTGGTATCGGAGCGTTAATTTATGCTGCAGTATTATTTATGAACACTTCAGGCGGTAATCAAGATATTAAAGCGTTGATAATCTACGGAATACTAGGACTAATATTCTTTTCTTCAGGAATAAGCTTAGTTAGAACAACAAAAGACGAATCTTAAATAATATTAAAATTTGACAGAGCCTTATTGTTCTTACTTAAGCAATCAATTAGGATCTTATTTATCATAATGAGTACTATGTCAATGAGAATTAATTAAAATTGGAAAGAAATACAATTTGACATTTAATTTTTGTACGCTATCTTTATATAGGTTTTAAAATCAGGTTTTTAAAAAAAAAATCTATTTTATCAAATATTTAGTAATTAGCATTTCACAAAACAGCAACTGTCAAATTTAAACATCAAAAACTTAGAATCGATGAATGCAAAAAACATAGGAATACTAATAATAATTATTGGAGCCATTATGGTGTTTTATACTGGATTTAATTATGTGACGACTGAGAAAGTAGTAGACATAGGACCAATAGAAATAAACAAACAACAAAGTCATCCTGTACAATGGTCTCCAATTCTTGGTGTAGTACTAATCATGGGAGGTGTTGTACTCGTTGTAAAAGACAAGAAGTAATTAATTTTAAAGGGTATAATCAGTTGAAAAAACTTGTTTATTTCTCTAAATTAAGAACCATTTCTATTCAAAAACGGTAATAAATTTAGTTTACTGTTTAAAAATAAAATATTAGCATTATGAAACCACAAATTGGTATTACAGAAAATCATTTAGCAAATAGTGTAGCATTACTTTCTTCCGTTTTAGCGGATGGAATGACCTTATATATCAAAACACGAAAATTCCATTGGAATGTTTGTGGACAAAGTTTCATGGAAATACATAAGTTGTTTGAAAACCAATACAAACAATTAGAAGAAAGTATCGATGAAATTGCAGAACGCATCAACAAACTAGGAGGAAAGACAATTGGAACTATGGCTGAGTTCACGGAGCTTACCAATCTTAAGGAATCCCCAAACAAATACCCATCTCAAAAAGAAATGTTGACTGAGTTATTAAATGATCATGAAACGGTCATTGTATCACTGCGCAAGGGAATCCACATATCTGAAAAGGAAAATAAAGATATTGGTACTGCTGATTTTCTAACAGGAATGTTACAAGAACACGAAACAATAGCTTGGATATTACGAAGATATTTAAGCTAAATAATATACACTTCAATCCTTATGATTATTGAAGCCTTGCAATGGGAATGAGTTTTTTTTAGGATTGAACTTACTATACCTCTTATATAATTTTATTAAACAGCAAATATTATCAAAAATGAAAAAAACTACTTTTAATGTAATTACAAAAAACTTGATTTTGGGTTTGTTTGTAATCATGCTAACAGCATCCTTTTCTTCTTGCTCGAAAAAGGTCGCTTTCCAGACTTCAACTATTGTTCCTGCCGCCCGTGGTGATGTCAAAGTAACAAAAGATGCGAACAAGAACTACCTAATCCAAATTAAACTGGAGAACCTAGCAGAAGTTAAGAGACTTGATTCATCAAAAGAAGCCTATGTCGTTTGGATGGAAACAGATGATTCGATGGTTAAAAATATTGGACAGATAAAAAGCGATTCAAAATTTTTATCTTCTAAATTGAAAGCTACATTCGAAACAGTTACTCCATTGAAGCCTACAAAAATTTTCATAACTGCGGAGCAAGATTCGGAAGTGCAGTATCCTAATAATCAAACAATTCTTACTACAGGAAACATGTAGTGTTTTGAAAAAACACTACACATTAGAAACAATATAAAAATAGTTGTCGCTTTTTTATTTAAGTTTAGAAAAGGGCACAATTTCAATAATTATTTTTTGGTTTGGTTTGGTTTGGTTTGGTTAAAGGGTTGCAGTAAAATGCAACCCTTTTTTATGTATAGCGTTTTTTCCTTTCGAATAAAAAGAAAACATAGCATGCTAAAATGTGAATATTACAATTTATTAAAAAAGTTATATAACAGTTTAAACACCTTAATTACCGACCTTTATCACTTATACTATTTTATTCAAAATGCAATTCAAAACAAAAGATACTACTAAACTATTATCAGCAACTTTTACCTCTTGGAACGATAAAGATCCATTTAGACAAAGTGCCGTTATTGCCTACTATGCTATATTTAGCATACCAGGGCTTTTAGTGTTAGTAATTTCCATAGCTGGTTATTTCTTTGGTAACGACGTTGTAAATCGAAATATCTTAGAACAAATTTCGAGTACGATGGGCTCAGAAACATCGGTCCAGATCAGTCAAATTCTAATTAAATCTACTGAATCAAAATCTACCATCTGGGGATCTATAATTGGGGTTGTTATCTTACTCGTGGGAGCAACAGGTGTATTTGTGGAATTGCAGAAATCGCTAAACTTCATTTGGCATGTGGAAGTAATTCCTAAGAAAGGAATCTTCACTGTCCTGAAAGCGAGACTATTTTCATTTGGATTAATATTAGCCATCGCTTTTTTGCTTCTAGTTTCTCTTGTTGTTAGTACGGCACTGTCCAGTATGGCCGATTGGATTAAAGTATATTCCAACGATTCTACGATTGCCTTTTTCAACGTATTAAACTTTATATTTTCTTTTGCGGTGATATCGGTGCTTTTTGCGTTAATGTTTAAAATTTTACCAGATGCTAAAATAAAGTGGAAGCACGTTTGGCTAGGATCTATCGTGACGGGAATTCTATTTACGGTTGGTAAAACGATATTAGCTTTTTATTTCAGTACGGCAAATCCCGCATCAGTTTACGGAGTTGCCGGTTCTGTAATTTTAATTTTATTATGGGTTTCTTATTCATCGATGATTCTGTTTTTTGGTGCTGAATTTACTGCGGCTTACGCCAAATTTTATAATGGTGTCATTCCTCCCACCGCAATTGCAAAAAAGGAATCATCCAACAAGAAAGATATATAATTGTATTTTTCTGACATGCTACTTCAAATTATCTCTTTTTAATAGTGAATTAGCAGCCAATTACCATTAATTAACTAAAACCCAACCAAATTTAACTCCATCACAATTTTATCCTTTACCTAATACCATATGTAAATTATATAAGCTTATATAAAAGTTGTGTAACATGATTTAAGATTAAAATGCTGAATTTTAACTTATTACGAACAATGAAATTATAATATTATTTTTTATATTTTCATTAAACAAATAAACATCATGAAAAGAGTAAAAAAATTAGGAGTATGGATGGATCATTCTATTGCATATTTAATGGAATTCACAAATAACCCTTTTGAGATTAAAACAATTGAATCTGAATTAACTGAAGATAACAACCAACTAATTCTTTCAAAAAAATCCGAAGCATTAATTAATATGGACCAACATACTTTATATGCATATTATAACAAAATAGGTGAAGCAATTAAAAACTACAAACAAATCGTACTTTTTGGCCCAACTGATGCAAAAATCGAACTATTTGATGTTTTAAGCGAAGACCACCGTTTTGTAAAAATAAAAGTTGAAATAAAAGAAACGGACAAAATGAGCGTAAATCAGCAGCATGACTTTATCAATAAATATTTTGCCGAAAATTAGCATCTCAATAAATATACTAAGTATATTTTAAAATCAATATGTAGAATTAGGACTCCAAAATTGATTAAAAAAAAGGACTACTTATTTCGTTCTCAAAACAAAACTGTGAAAAATACAAATTTATTCACAAATTATGCAACACGAATTATTTAGATAATAGAGACATTTGCTCCAATGTAAGTGCAATATAGCATTAATTTAAAAATTAAAATAATGGATAAAGAAAAATCAATTTCCGTATTAAATTCATTTATTATAATTAATAATGCCCGAATCAAAAGATATAAAAAGGCTTCAAAAGATACCAAAAAATCGTATTTAAAAAAAGTATTTAGCAATTTTCAAATAACAAGTCAGCGATGTAAAACTGAACTTAAAAAAGAAATTATAAAGTTAGGTGGAATTCCAGTTGAAGACAGAAGTAATAAAGGATCTCTTAATAATTTTTGGTTTAACCTTAAAAACATATTTATTTATAAGGATTTAAACGACGTCATATATTCCTGTGAAAGAAATGAAACTATTGTAATGCAATCCTACTATGAAGCGATTTATAACAATTTTGGATCTCTTTCCATGAAGCAACAAGTAATGCTTAATAATCAATATTTACTTATAAATGTTGATCATGATAAAATGAAGTCTTTCAAAAGTGCTTTTTAAAGCAACACAAAATTTATTCTCAAGATAAAACAATCAAATATTATACAAAATTACTGAACGTACTAATTATTAATCTTTATAAAATATGAAGCTTTGACCGTTTATCTAAAAAATGTATTCAATGATGTGGGTAATGTAACATTATTTACAACAAAGTTTTTTAAAGAGGTTTTCTCTCCCCCATATGAATTCAAAGAATTCTTGAAACAATGTTATATTATAGGGTACAAATCGATTCCCTTAGTAGCTATAACAGGTTTTATAATGGGATTAGTACTAACTCTTCAATCTCGCCCTACCCTAGCTAAATTTGGTGCCGAATCTTGGTTACCGGGCATGGTGGCACTTTCATTGATTAGAGAAATTGCGCCCGTTATCACCGCGTTGATTTGTGCTGGTAAAATTTCATCCGGAATAGGTGCTGAGCTGGGCTCCATGAAAGTAACGGAACAAATAGATGCGATGGAAGTAGCCGCAATTAATCCGTTCAAATACCTAGTGGTGACTAGAATTCTAGCTACAACACTTATGGTTCCACTACTAGTAATATTTGCTGATGGAATTGGTATGCTCGGTGGGTATATTGGTATAAACATGCATGGAGACGTAAGCCTTTTTCGTTATATCTCTAAAGTCTTTGATTCCCTTGCATTCATAGATATAATCCCGGCGACCATAAAAACATTCTTTTTCGGTTTTTTTATTGGAATGATTGGTTGTTACAAAGGATTCAATGCTGAAAATGGAACGGCAAGTGTGGGCCAAGCTGCAAATTCAGCCGTTGTAACAGCATCGCTTACTATTTTCATCATCGACATGTTAGCCGTTCAATTAACTGATTTACTTTTTTAAAATGGAACAAGAAGCAACAACTATACTTCCTCAAGTTACTATTGAAGAAAAAGTACCTGTTATAGAAATTAAAGGACTTGTGAAGACCTTTGGCGAAAACAATCATGTTCTAAAAGGTGTTAGCCTTTCTCTAAATAAAGGAGAAGATCTGGTAATATTAGGAAGATCTGGTTCTGGGAAGTCAATAACAATAAAATGTATCGTGGGACTAGTTCTACCCGATGAAGGCGAGATCAAAGTGTTTGGCCAAAATGTATTAAACTTGGCCACTCATCAACTTAATAAAGTTCGAATTAGAATTGGATTCTTATTTCAAAATTCCGCTTTATATGATTCGATGACCGTTAAACAAAATCTGGCATTCACCTTAAAACGTCATGCTTCTGATTTAACATCTCAAGAAATAGAAACGCAGATTAACGCAGTCTTAGAAAGCGTAGGTTTGGCTGAAGCCATAAATAAAATGCCCTCAGAATTATCAGGAGGAATGCGCAAAAGAATTGCTCTTGCCCGTACCCTTATTTTAAAACCTGAGATTATACTTTACGATGAACCTACTACCGGTCTCGATACGATTACATCAAGAGAAATAAGCGAGTTAATTTTGGATCTTAAGAAAAAGAACAACACTTCTTCCATTATTATCACACATGATATGGCTTGTGCAAAACTTACGGCAGACCGCATTATGATTCTCAAGGATGGAGTAATCCATGCGGAAGGCAGTTATCAAGAATTAGAAGAGAGTGAAGATCAATGGGTCCGCTCCTTTTTTATATAATTATTTAATTTAAGAAGTTAGTTATGAACAGCAAATCAGGGAACACTTGGAAATTAGGAATGTTTGTTATAATAGGATTAGTAGCGTTTACCTCCACCATATATTTTGTTGGAAAACAGAAAAACATGTTTGGCTCTACCTTTCGATTAAATTCAAATTTCAAGAATGTTAGCGGATTGGAAATTGGAAACAATGTACTTTTTTCCGGTATAAATGTGGGTACGGTAAGTGAAATACAATTAGTAACAGATACTTCAGTAGTAGTTCGATTATTAATTAAAAAAGAGGTGCAGCAGTTCATTAAGAGCGATGCTGTTGCCAGTATTGGATCAGATGGCTTAATGGGAGATAAAGTTCTTACCATATCTCCAGGTACTAATTCGAAGACTATAGTAAAAGATAATGCAACCATAAAATCAATCCAAGCTATTGAAATGGACGAAATTATGAGAAGTATTAAAGTGAGTATGGACAATGCAAGTATCATCACTAATGAACTTGCGGAATTCACTTATAAAATGAATAATGGAAACGGTGCTTTATCAAAACTAATCACTGATGAAAAATTTGCAAACAGTCTAACAAAAACACTAACTAACCTTCAAACAGGGTCTAAAGGACTAAGTGAAAATATGGAAGCGGCAAAACATAATTTTTTATTGAAAGGCTATTTTAATAAAAAGAAAAAAGCGGAAGAGAAGAGACTTGAAGAGCTAGCAAAAGCAAAGGAATTAAAAGAAAAAAATGAAGTGGTAAAATAACATTAAAATATTCTTTACTAACTGTATTTCATTCCTTAACAATCTTACAACTCAAAGCTACAAGCCATAAGAAAACCCTTGCCATTATTCTTTATTTGTACATTTAACACGTAAATAATGAAACTAAATACTAAAATCGTATAACACACCGTTGAGGTAATAGCTTCACCTTTACATAATTAATAAATGTTTAAAGTTAATCCCTAAAGAATAAAAAAATGAAAAAATTAAATGTAATTCTATCTCTTATCATGTTTGGGTTCCTATTGAACTCATGTAATAATGATAATGCACAAGCAAGCTATCCGTATTCAGTAAGTATGACTGATGCGCCAGGGCCTTATCAACAAGTGAATGTAGATGTTATCGGTGTCGAAATTAAAGGTGAAGGATCAGAAACTGTAACATTGAATGTGATTCCTGGTATCTATGACCTACTTAAATTATCGAATGGAGTGGAAAAACTTATTGCGACGGATACCTTAGAAATATCGAAAATATCGCAAATAAGACTTATTTTAGGAACAAGAAACACTGTGGTTCTAGACGATATGACTTATCCATTGAGCACTCCAAGTGCAGAGCAGTCTGGATTGAAACTTCAGGTGCATCAAACATTGCAAGAAGGTATAATGTATCATGTACTTCTTGATTTTGATGCTAACAAGTCAATCGTTAAGTTAGGTAATGGAGGCTATAAATTGAAACCTGTTATTAGAACAGTTGAATCTGCAATAAGTGGAGCCATCAAAGGTACTATTACGCCTGTTGGAACATTAGCCGTTGCAACTGCAACTAACGTTGTTACTTTGGAAACATATTCTACGAATGTAAATGTTGAAGGGAAATTTCTGGTAATGGGTCTTCCTGCAGGAAAATACTCTTTAACCATTACGCCAGATATCACTATCGTACCTGCCTTAAAAGAAGTTAAAGTTGACAATATTGATGTAGAAATAGGACAAGCAAAAATCATTGCAGCAATAAGTTTGTTGTAGACAACACAAAAAAAATATTTCAAACACCTCCATTTTTCACTAAAATGGAGGTGTTTTTTTTTGTGCCCTTTTTTAATGATTCCATTCTATAAAAATCCTCTTTACCACTTTCTTTTTTCAAAAATAAGTGAATCATATAACTTCTTATAAAAGTTATATAACACAATTAAACTCATAAGTGCTCACCTTTGCATTATACTGAATATAGAATATAAATTACATTGAAATGCAAAAGAAAGATCTCAAAGAGACATGGGAAGAACAAAAGGAACATCTAAAGCAAAAATTTGCTGCTTTGACTGATACTAATGTATTATTTCTCGAAGGTAAAGAAGAAGAAATGATCGCAAAGCTTCAACTTAAATTTGGTAAAACAAGACAAGAATTATACAAAATTATTAATGGTCTTTAAAACGGGCTCAAAACTAATAAAGTAGAGTTAACAATTTCAAATGGTACATGTTGACAAAACAGGTTTATAATTATAAATCACTATACAGCAATTACCTAACCGTAAATAATGTAACATTTATCAAAAGTTATATAAGAACTTCCTTTATTATGTTTCCGATATTTGTAACACAATAAGTTCAATAGAAATTCAAATTAAAAACAAACAAAATGAAAAAAACAAAACAACTTACGTTAGCTACTTTTTTACTAACATGCTTTGCATTTAATGCATCAAATGCGCAAGACATAAAATCAAGTACTCCAGCATTTGGATTTAAAGGTGGTCTTAACTTTTCCAACCTTTACACTGATAACGTAGATGATAATAATATATTAACAGGTTTTAATGCAGGTTTATATGCTAAGTTCCCGATTTCAAATTCTGTTTCCATACAGCCTGAAATCTCTTATACAACTAAAGGTGCTGAACTTACCTATAATAATGCTTTTGCAACTGGAACAGCAACATTCAAAACAAACTATATTGAAGTTCCTGTACTACTAGTTTTTAATCTTACAGATGCATTTAACGTACATGTAGGTCCGTATGCAGCTTATATGGTAAGCGGTAAAACAACAAACGATTCAAACCTGTTTACCTCTGAAACTCAATTAGACACTAATGATTTCAAAAGGTTTGACGCTGGTCTTTCTGGAGGTCTAGGTATTGATTTAGAAGTAGTAAATTTTGGAGTAAGATACAATTACGGTTTAACAAAAGTATTCAAAGAAGGAAGCTTTGGGGATTCAGATGCTAAAAACAGTGTATTTAATGTATATGTTGGTCTTAGACTAAACTAAAAACAAAATTGGGCTTCTACTATAGAGCCTCAAGTATTAAAAATAATAACTAATCCATAAAAATAGAAATCATGAGCAATCTACTTTACACATTAGCAGTAATTTTAATCATTTTTTGGGCAATCGGATTCTTCGCATTTAGCGCGGGCGGAATCATACATGTTTTACTAGTTATTGCAGTAATTGCAGTATTATTAAGACTTATCCAAGGAAGAAGGTTATAGAATAAGTATATTTTAAAATAATAAAAAAAACAAACATGAAAACAGATAAAGTAATATTAGGAGTTTTAGGTGGTCTTGCAGCAGGTGCAATAATGGGAATATTATTTGCTCCTGAAAAAGGAAAAAAAACAAGAAAGAAAATTAAAAACGTAAGCAACGATTACAAAGACGAACTAAAAGATAAGTTTGATTCTGCATTAGAAACACTTTCAAAAAAATATGATGTTCTTAAAGAAGAAGGACAAGGTTATTTTGCGGAAGGAAAATCTAAGTTTGAGAAAACTAAAAAAGATATTGAAAATCTGAATATCTAATACTAAAGTTTTTAAACTTTAATTGCTTAAAAATAAAATTATGAGTAGCAAAGCAACAACAATAGAAATTCTTTTCGAAAAAGTAGAAGACTACACGCGTACAACTGTAGAATTGGCAAAACTAAAAGTTATTGACACTTCAGCAGATGTTGCATCTTCATTGATCTCTCGATTAACAGTTGCTATTGTTTTTGCTATGTTTATTCTTCTTCTAAACTTTGGTCTTTCGTTTTGGATTGGTGAACTCCTAGGGAATTTTTATTTCGGCTTCTTCATAATGGCCTTTCTCTACTTAATCCTATCGATTGTATTATATTCTTATAAAGATCAATGGATTAAAATGCCTGTCAGTAATTTTATTATTACCAAAATGCTAAAAAATAAATAGCATGAAAAAAAGTAACGCTACAGAAAATTTGAGCCAAATGATCTTACTATTAGAACAAAAAAAGGCTGCCGAATTCGCATCATTACATGAACACTATATTGTCATAAGTGAAAGCGTAAAGCCTTTAAATCTTCTTAAGGGTGCTTTAAACAAAATGACAAGCTCTCCAGATTTAAGACACAATATACTTAATACTGCAATAGGTTTATCTACTGGATATATCTCAAAGAAGTTATTGTTAGGATCAACTCACAATCCAATAAAAAGAGTACTAGGTACCGTATTCCAGTTTGTAGTAACAAATTTAGTTGCTAAACGTATTGATCTTTAGAAATCAATACTTCTTAAATAAAAAATTAACATTATATTTTAAATAAGTCAATTTACTTATCATGATTAGAATAATACTGCTGATTTATATTCTTTCTAGAAAGTGACCCGAAATAATAGCATCCGGTAATCCTTTAAGTTTAATCATCATTTTTTTCAACAATTTCAATTAGGGAGCCATGGACAGCAAAATATTAAACGAAGAGTTAATTATCATTAAGAAAGAACTCGCATTTCAAAATCAAGAAAAGGAAAAAAGAGCCGCTGAGTTATTTATTGCCAACACCGAACTTCTTTTCCAAAATGAAGAAAAGGAAAAAAGAGCACAAGAGTTACTAATAGCTAACATAGAACTCAAAAGAGCCCAAGAATATCAAAAGGAATACATTGAAGGAATAGAGATGATGATATATATGACCTCTCATCAAATAAGACAACCGATTGTTAACATTCTAGGCTTATCCCAATTAGTTGACTTTTCAACAGATACTAAGGTAGATCTTAAACAAACTTTAGATCATATAAAAACATCTGCCCAATCCCTTGATGAATTAACTAAAGAACTCAATAGCTATATTTTAGACCTGAGACAAAAAGCAAAAAATAGGCTCATCTAAACTATTATATTACCTAGGCTGCTAAACTTCTAAAATAGAACATTAGCTTCCCCTTTCATTATTCCAATCATAAGCAACGGACAGTCCTTGTCCTAAACCCTGTTTTTTAAGATATCCTTTTCTTAAAAAAAACTCAACCCTTTTTTATTGATAGTAATACGGCTTTTTTTTAATTTGAGTTCAATAAAATATGCCAAATAACGCGCCATTAACAGTTTTTATTTTGCAACTTATTGATTTAAAACGAATTGTTTTTGTTCTTAACATTTTAAATAAGTGAATTATACAAGGATACACTTTAATAGTATAACACTTCTACAAGCTATTAAACTAACCTTTACTTAAAAATTAATTAATCCCTAAAACTTAATAAAATGAAAACTAAAAATGTACTATTAACCTTTGCAATACTATTTATTGCTTTAATTTCAGGTTGTGCGAAAGACGATTTCGTAGAAATCGATGGACTTTGTCCCGAAGTGCTAAGTACTACTCCGTTAAATGCAGCTACTAATGTTCCTTTGGATCAATTGATTACAGCAACTTTTAATGAAGATATGAATACTGAAACTATAAATCAGTCTTCTTTTACTTTAAGCGGTACTTCACAGATAGCTGGTGTAATTACCTACTCAGGTAAAACAGCAACCTTTAAACCATCTGCTTTACTTTCTCCTAACACAACGTATACTGCTACAATAAAAAGAACAGTAAAAGACCTTACAGGTAACGCTTTACAAACAGAAAAAATTTGGACGTTTAGTACTGGTTTAACAGTTACTCCAATGGTTGCGTCAACTGACCCAGCAAATAACGAGAATAACGTAGTTTTAAATAAATTAGTAAGTGTGACTTTCAATATGCCAATGAAAGCTAGTACTATTACTGGAACCACCTATACTTTAAAACAAGGAAATACTGCCATTGCAGGAACTGTAACATATAGCGGAACAACAGCTGTATTTACTCCTACATTACCATTAGCTGCAAATACAGTCTATACAGCAACTGTTTCAGCAGCTGTAACAAATCTAGACAACACACCTTTGCCAAGTGACTATGAGTGGAAATTTACAACTGGAACTATAGTAGCCCCAACAGTAACTTCTACAGATCCTATCAGTAATGCGACAGGTGTTGCACTTAATAAAACGATTACTGCTAACTTTAGTATGGTAATGGATCCATTAACGATCAATGCTACTAATTTCACATTGAAACAAGGTACAACAGCTATCACGGGAGTTGTAACTTACTCAGGAACTACTGCTTCATTCAAACCAACAAACGCTTTAGTAGAAGGTAAAGTATATACAGCAACCATTACAACTGCTGCAAAAAATGCTGCCGGAGTACCTTTAGCAAATAACTATGTATGGAACTTCACTACATTGTCGGCAACAGTTGTCCCTGCGCCTTCAGGTTTATTCTTCGGAGTTTTTGGAGGAAATGCAGGAATTACAAATCAAGGACTAAATACCAGAGTTAACGGAGCAATAGGTACAACTGCTGCATCGTCTTTAGTAACTGGTTTCACCGATACTATGGCATCTCCTTTTGAAGTATATACTATTACTCCTCTTAATAATGGGTTAGTTAATGGTGGTATTTTTACCGATGCTCCTGCACCAGGAAATGCTACAAAAGCAGCCAAAGCTCTAGAAGGATTAAATGCAGCAAGAGATCTTTATAACAGTATTTCTCCAGCTAACAAACCAGGCGGTAGCGATCAAGGTTCAGGAGAACTTGGAGCATTAACTTTAGCGCCAGGTGTTTATAAATCAGCAAGTGGTACTTACAAAATTACAAATGGTGATTTAACATTAGATGCTCAAGGTAATGAAAATGCGACTTGGTATTTCCAATCAGCATCTTCATTAACAGTAGGTTCTCCAGCAGCATCTAGAAGTGTTAAATTAATAAATGGTGCAAAAGCAAACAATGTTTACTGGTACGTAGGTAGTCAAGCAGTTATCAACTACGCCGGTGGTGGTGTAATGGTTGGAAATGTTATTGCAAATAATGGTGTGACATTGTCAGCACCTGCAAACAGCACTACTCTACCTGGTGCAGAAACAGTATTAAACGGAAGAGCTATTTCATTAGTATCTTCAGTAACTATGGTTAATACCATTATTAACGTTCCTGCTAACTAAGTAATACCCCAAGTTTTACATATCCCGTCTCAGGGCGGGATATATTTAAATAAAACCTAATAATAAAAAAAATGAAATCAAAAACTTTTTATACAGAGAAACCATCTAATGCATGGTCTCCTACTCATCTTACCATCAAAAGCGTCGGAATAATAGCTTTAGCTTGGTTAAGTTTTCAAACAACTGCTCAAGCGCAGGAAACTATCGCAGTTAAATATGCAAAGCCTTCATGGTACTTTGGTGTAGCTGGTGGAGCTAATTTTAATTTTTACCGTGGTTCAACACAACAAATGAATGCAAGTTTTACGTCGCCAAAGACATTTCATGATGGATTTGGAGCGGGACTTTTCATTGCACCGCTTTTAGAATATCGCCCTGCCGATTCAAGATGGGGTGTTATGTTACAAGCTGGTTACGATAGCCGTAAAGGTGATTTTGATCAAGTAACTACTGTATGCGACTGTCCAGCTGATTTATCAACTGACTTAAGTTATATTACAGTGGAACCAAGTTTACGTTTTGCTCCTTTTAAATCTAATTTTTATTTATATGGTGGTCCACGTTTAGCTTTCAACTTGGATAAATCATTTACATACCAATTAGGGATCAACCCAGCGTATCCAGATCAAGAAGCTACTCCTGCAGTAACAGGTGATTTTGATAAAATCGAAAAAACAATTGTTTCTATGCAAATTGGAGCAGGTTATGATATTCCTCTTTCAACAGATGCAAACAAAACACAATTTGTATTGTCTCCTTTTGTTTCTTTCCAACCTTATTTTGGTCAAAACCCACGTTCAACAGAAACATGGAACAATACGACTGTAAGAGCAGGTGTTGCACTTAAATTTGGACAAGGAAAAAACATTCAAGAAGCTACTGATATTAAAGCTGATAAAGAAGTTTCGTTTTCTGTAGATTCTCCTAGTAATGTTCCTGGAGATCTTAGACTTACTGAGATATTTCCACTTAGAAACTATGTGTATTTTAACAATGGATCAAGTGAAATACCTAGCCGTTATGTTTTATTGAATAAAGATCAGGTAAAAGATTTCAAAGAAGACCAATTGGAAGTTTTTGCTCCAAAAAATTTATCAGATCGTTCAAAAAGACAAATGACTGTTTATTATAATATTTTAAACATTCTTGGTGACCGCATGCAGAAAAATCCAAATGCAACTATTTCTTTGGTAGGTTCATCAGAACAAGGACCAGCAGATGGTTTAGCAATGTCAGAATCAATTAAAACATATTTAGTTGATGTATTTGCAATCAATCCTACAAGAATAAGTACTAAAGGTCAATCTAAACCAAATATTCCATCAGAACAACCAGGTGGAACACTTGAATTAGGACTTCTTCGTGAAGGAGACCGCAGAGTATCTATCGAAAGTAATTCTCCATCTTTATTAATGGAATTTCAAAGTGGTGCTGGTGCTCAATTGAAACCAGTAAAAATTGTTCCATCTCAAGAAGCTCCTGCTTCAAGTTATGTAACTTTCAATAATAAAGGTGCTGGTGAAGCTTTATCTACGTGGTCATTACAAATTACTGACGAACAAGGTAAAACACAAGCTTTCGGACCTTATACTGAAGACGAAGTTCGTATTCCTGGAAAAGCAATTTTAGGAAGTCGTCCAGAAGGGGATTTCAAAGTAAAAATGATAGGTCAAACTAAAAGTGGCGCTGTTGTAGAGAATGAAGCTCCTGTACACGTCGTACTTTGGACACCAGCTAAAACAGAAGAAGGACTTAGATACAGCATTATTTATGAATTTAATAAATCAAAAGCTATTTCAATCTATGAAAAATATTTAACTGATGTAATTACGCCAAAAATTCCAGTTGGAGCAACAGTACTAGTTCATGGTCATACTGACGTTATTGGTGGAGAAGATCACAATAGAGATTTATCATTAGCTCGTGCAAACGATGTGAAAAATATAATTGAAAGTGCACTATCTAAAGCTAACAGAAAAGATGTGAAATTTGAATTAAATGGGTTTGGAGAGGATGAAAGCAAATCTCCTTTTGAAAACAAAACTCCAGAAGAACGTTCTTATAACAGAACTGTTATTATTGATATTGTACCAGTAAAATAATAGGTCAATGTAACAACAAACGTATTTTTTAAATTTAAAAAAGAGGATAGAAACTTAACAGTCTATCCTCTTTTTTTGTTTAATTTTTATAATCCCTGCAATTCTACTACTGTCAAAATCAATTCCATATTCATTTTAACCCCTTAATCCAATAAATATAATTATCTTTATAACAACAACTTAACCGTAAAAAAAGATGAGAAACCAACAATTATTCATTCCCGAAAAAATTGGCTCTATAGAATTAAAAAATCGGATTGTCATGGCACCTATGACCCGATGCAGAGCTATAAAAAATGTTCCCAATGAGTTGATGATTGAATACTATAGGCAACGATCTAGCGCTGGTTTAATCATTACCGAAGGTACATCGCCCTCTCTAAATGGACTTGGATATGCAAGAATCCCGGGGATATTTAAACAACGACAAGTGACTGGCTGGAAAGAAATAACCAAAGCAGTACATAAAAACGGAGGTAAAATCGTTGTTCAGTTAATGCACTCTGGGAGAATAAGTCATCCATTGAATATGCCTGAAGGAAGTGAAATATTTGCCCCTTCAGCTGTTAAAGCTGACGGACAGATGTGGACCGATTTAAAAGAATTACAAGATTTTGTCGTGCCAAAAGAAATGAGCTTACAAGATATTATGCACGCAAAGACTGAATATGTGTGCGCTGCAGAAAATGCCCTGTTTGCAGGATTCGATGGAGTTGAATTACATGGGGCCAACGGATACTTACTGGAAGAATTCCTATCACCAATAAGTAATATCAGGACCGATGAATATGGTGGGAGCATTGAAAACCGATGCCGATTTGTAATCGAAGTAGTAACTGCCGTTGCTGAAGCCATTGGAAAAGACAAAACAGGAATTCGTTTATCTCCCTATGGTGTAGCCAGTGATATGCCACATTATCCAGAAATAGACGATACCTATGATTATCTATCAAAAGAACTGAATAAAATTGGTATCGCTTATATCCATCTTGTAGATCATTCTGCCATGGGAGCGCCTCCCGTACCAATGGAAATAAAAAAAACAATTAGGAAAAACTTTAGAAATGCGCTAATTCTTTGTGGTGGCTATAATCAAGAAACTGCAGAAGTTGCTATTGCAAGTGGACTCGCTGATCTGGTAGCCTTTGGAAGACCATTTATAAATAACCCAGATCTTGTGGAACGATTTAAAAATAACTGGCCACTTTCACAAAATCTTAATGCCGATTTATTCTATACCGCTGATGAAAAAGGATATACTGATTATCCACTCTATAGACCATAATTCAATATATATTTTCGAATTGAAGAATGTTATTTCATAAAACACAATTTAAAAATGGAAAATATAGACCAATTACTTGAGTTATTAGGAGAGGAAGAAGAGTTTTTGCTAAACCATGTTTGCAAAAGAATTACTAAAGACCAAATTCATTTGCCCCATTCAGATTTCACAGATACTTTTTTGCAAAGCAATCGAAACGGACAAACTATTAGAAGCTTAACACAGATTTACAATCATGGCAGACTATCCGCTACAGGATATCTATCAATTTTACCAGTAGACCAAGGGATTGAGCATACTGCCGGAAGTTCGTTTGCTCCAAACACAATGTACTTCGATCCTGAAAACATTGTAAAACTAGCAATTGAGGCAGGTTGCAATGCTATAGCTTCTACGATGGGTGGCTTAGCACTACTTTCCAGAAAATATGCCCATAAGATTCCCTTTATTGTAAAAATCAATCACAACGAATTACTAACTTATCCTAAAAAATACGACCAAATAATGTTTGGGAGCGTAAAAGACGCTTGGAATATGGGTGCTGTAGCAGTAGGCGCAACAGTATATTTCGGTTCAGCCGAATCGAATCGACAAATAATAGAAGTTTCAAAAGCATTTGAAGAGGCCCATAATTTAGGAATGGCTACAATTCTATGGTGTTACGCTAGAAATAATGCATTTGTAAAAGACAATGTTGATTATAACTCAGCAGCCGACATAACAGCTCAAGCAAATTATTTAGGAGTATCCCTGCAAGCGGATATAATTAAACAAAAAATGCCCATAAATAACGGCGGATTTACAGCAATTGAGTTTGCAAAAACGGACCCACAAATGTACACAAAGTTAACTAGTGACCATCCAATAGACTTATGCAGGTATCAAGTTCTGAATTGTTACGCTGGACGAATTGCGATGATCAACTCTGGCGGAGAATCAAAAGGGGCAAGCGATTTTAAAGCGGCGGTAAAATCTGCTGTAATAAACAAACGGGCTGGTGGATCTGGGATAATTATGGGAAGAAAAGCTTTTCAACGCCCTTTTACTGATGGAGTAAAAATTATAAATGCAGTCCAAGACATATATCTTGCAAAAGCGATCTCTATCGCTTAGTACGTATACGAAAGTATACGACGATCCTAAAATTTAACTTTTTAGAAAATAAACAATCTATTTCCTATATATTTTAAAAATAAAGTACTTTGAATTAAAAAATTCATTATTTTTATTCTTCTTTTTTTATAAATTATGACTGAAAACGAAAAAACCATAACTAAATTTTACGATGCTTTTGCTGATGGCGATGCTTCAAAAATGTGCGCTTGTTACCATCCTAATATTGAATTTAGAGATCCAATCTTCGGTTCTTTGAAAGGAAATGATGTATGTAGCATGTGGAAGATGCTAATGACAAAGAGTAATGGAAATGTGAAAATTAAGTTTTCAGAAGTAAAAGCCAATGACTATCAAGGGTCTGCTGTTTGGGAAGCCACATATAATTTTAGCAAAAATAATCGAGAGGTGATAAACCGTATTAGAGCGGAGTTCTTTTTTAAAGATGGTCTAATTATTAGACATACTGATGATTTTGATATATGGAAATGGTCAAAGCAGGCATTAGGAATTCCGGGGCATCTATTGGGCTGGACTGGTTACATGCAAAAGAAAATAAATGAAAACGCACTACACTCTCTCAAAAAGTATCAAAAAACTACTGCATGATACTTCAAACTTTAAAGACAATTTTCAAGCGAGATTTAAATCGACTAAAACAAGAAATTGAACTATATCAAAACGAAAGTCAAATCTGGACAATTCAAAAAGGAATAACTAATTCTGCCGGAAACCTCTGTTTGCATGTAGTAGGAAATCTAAACACCTACATCGGCGCGACTTTTGGAAACACCAATTATACTAGGAATCGAGAATTGGAATTTTCATTAAAAGATATTCCAAAAATGGAACTGATCCGTAAAATTGAGGAGACTAGTATTGTAGTAGACCGTTCGCTCGATAAACTAACTGAAAAGGAATTACTAATGGAATTTCCTCTTTTGGTTTTTGAAACAACAACATCAACCGAATTCATGTTGATTCATCTCACTACTCACCTCACCTATCATCTTGGTCAAATAAATTACCACAGACGACTATTGGAAGAATCAAGTCAATAATTAATTACTACTTTTCTATTTCTTCCGATGTAGCAAAATAAAAAAACATAACTAATTAAAAATCAATTAATTTATGTTCTATCAGTTATTCAAGTAATATTATAGAGGAAGGAATTAGTAATCTTATTTGGCATTTTATCACAAATGCCTATATTGCGGAGCAAAATGAAATAAATTCAAATACTATACAATGAAAAAGGTATTACATCCAAAATTAAATGAGTTACAGGCGACGGCTATTTGCGGAAATGACATTAGCTCTTCATGTCTTTATGTTTCAGCCCTTACCATTATGTATGCTGGACAGTATGCGTGGATTTCATTATTATTTGTAGCTGTTGTTCTATTTTTATTCAGAAAAATATACGGTGAAGTCGTTGGAGCTTTACCTTTAAATGGAGGTGCATACAACGTACTTTTAAATACGTCTTCAAAAAGACTTGCTTCTGTAGCAGCGACATTAACCGTATTGTCTTATATGGCCACTGCTGTAATTTCTGCCTCAGAAGGTATGCATTACCTACATAATATAGCACCCGGAATTAACATTACAATAGCCACGGTTATAATATTATTGATTTTTACAGGACTAGCCATTATAGGAATAGGAGAATCTGCAATTGTCGCAGTAGTGATTTTCATCACCCACTTAACGACTCTAAGCTTGTTAGTTATAGCTTCAGTTTGGTTCATTTTTATGAACGGATTGGAAGTTTTCAACCTGAACTGGAGCCTTCCAATTACTTCCGGCACCATTGTCAACGCTTTGTTTTTAGGTTTTTCTGCAGCGATGTTAGGAATTTCTGGTTTTGAAAGTTCAGCGAATTTTGTTGAAGAACAAGAACAAGGCGTTTTTCCAAAAACGCTTCGTAATATGTGGGCAATTGTTAGTTTTTTCAACCCTGTAATAGCTTTATTGCTTATTTGCATCATTCCTTTGGCACAAGTAGGTGAACACCAAGAGTCACTTTTAGCACATTTAGGAGCTACTACTGGAGGTTCATGGTTGGCATATTTAATTTCCATTGATGCAGTTCTAGTATTATGTGGTGCTGTTTTGACCTCATTTGTAGGGGTTTCGGGATTGTTGAACCGTATGACATTAGATAGGATTTTACCAAATTACTTTTTAAAACAAAATAATAGAGGATCAAATTACCGAATTATCATTAGCTTCTTAATCCTTTGTATCTCGGTATTATTAGTAACAAAAGGGGATATCATTGCACTTGCTGGAGTATATACTTTTTCCTTTTTGGCAGTAATGGGATTGTTTGGAATCGGAAATCTACTATTGAAATTCAAAAGAAAAAAATTACCAAGACCAGAAAAAGCTCGTGGTATTTCAGTTGTAATTGCAGTTGCATTAATCATTGCCGCCTTTATTGGAAATATACAATTGAATATCGATTCATTTTATACCTTTTTACAATATTTAGTTCCAGCGTTTGGTTTTGTCGCCATTATGCTTAACCGCTCACTATTAATCAAGCTTTTAATAGATGCTTTAGAATATTTTTACAAACCTTTACGTAAAATGGTCATCTTTACTAACCGCTATTTGTTAAAAATGAACCTAAAAATTGAGTCACAAGAATTTGTATTTTTTACTAAAGGGGACGATGTAGCAATCATTAATAAAGTAATGCAATATGTTCAAAACAATGAAACGACAAAGAAATTAAAAATCGTAAACATCAACAAAGATCACGACAATAATGAATTGTTAATCTCTGATTTGAAAGTATTAGATAGAGCATATCCGGAAATCGATATCGAATTCATTGAGTTAGAGGGCGTTTTTGGTCCAGAAATAATTGACACTTTGTCTAATAAATGGAACATTCCAAAAAACTTTATGTTTATTGGCTCCCCTGGAGATCGCTTCTCATATAGAGTTGCTGAATTAGGCGGTGTTCGATTAATTATGTAACTTTAGTCTGCTCTAGTATGAATTCCTGAGATTAATAGACTGTAAAAACATAAAATACATGAAGGAAATAATTGACTATACTCTTTTTCAAGACGGTGGTTTTAGCATTAAGGTTATTAGTATAATAAAGCTGATTGTTTTTGTAATCGTAGTCCTATTGGTATTAAAACTTATCAGAAAAGCGATTTATAAAGTCGAAAAAATTGATGTAGCCAAAAAATATTCTATTTATAGGTTAGTTCGATATTTGATTATTCTATTATCAATTATTGCCGGATTACAATTATTCGGTTTTAATTTATCAGTGCTTGTAGCTGGATCAGCAGCTCTTTTAGTCGGAATTGGTTTAGGGCTTCAGAATCTTTTTAGTGATTTTATTTCTGGAATTTTACTACTCCTTGATTCCTCTGTAAAAGTCAATGATGTTATTGAGTTAAACGGAATGGTTTGTACTGTGCAAGAAATTAATTTACGAACAACGACGGTTCTAACCAGAGACGATAAGTATATTATTTTACCTAATTCTGATTTAACTAAAAATCAATTAATCAACTGGACTCATAATGATCTTGCATCGCGATTTGAAGTAACAGTGGGCGTTGACTATTCGTCCGATGTTAAGCAGGTAATGCAAATATTAAAACAAGCTGTGGATAATCAAAATAGCGTTTTAAAACAGCCAAGTCCATTTATTCGTTTCACCGACTTTGGTGATTCATCATTAAATTTTTCAATAATTTTTTGGTCGGAGGAATTGTTTCGAGTTGAAAACATCAAGAGCGAATTGAGAATAAAGATATTTGAATTGTTTAAAAATAATAACATTACCATCCCTTTCCCCCAACGCGTTGTTCACATTAATAAATAACAAATGGAAGAGCAAATCCAAGAATATCTCTACAATCCTACAGTTGGTAAAATTGTAAGCTTTTTTATTGGCATCGCAGTAATTTGGATGTTAATAAAAGCAATTCAAAAGAACCTTTTTTCGAAAATTAAAGACAATAACAATCGCTATAAGGCTAAGAAATTCAGTACTTTCATTGGTTATTTTTTAACAATAATTCTTTTAACGGTCATCTTCAGCGATAAACTCGGAAACTTAACCGTAGCCTTAGGGGTTGCAGGAGCGGGTATTGCTTTTGCGCTACAAGAAGTAATCGCTTCATTTGCTGGTTGGTTAGCTATTATGTTTGGCGGTTTTTATAATACAGGCGATCGCGTTCAGCTTGGCGGAATTAAAGGCGACGTCATGGACATTGGAGTACTAAGAACTACGATAATGGAAACGGGACAATGGGTTGACGGTGATCTTTATAATGGACGAATTGTTTTAATTGCTAACAGTTATGTTTTTAAGGAGCCGGTATTTAACTATTCAGGTGATTTTCCTTTTTTGTGGGATGAAATAAAAATTCCAATTCAGTATGGCAGCGATTATGAAAAAGCCAAAGAAATTATTCTAAAAGCGGGAGTTGACGTAGCGGGAGACTTAACTGTGAGGTCCAAACAAAAATGGACTTCCTTACAAAACAAATACCGTTTAGAAGACGCACAGACCGAACCAATGATTTCCTTAATTGCTAATGATAACTGGGCTGAATATACCCTTCGTTATGTAGTAGGTTATAAAAGAAGAAGATTTACAAAATCAGAATTGTTTACAAAAATCTTAACTGAAATTGAAAAAACAAACGGAGCCGTAAAAATGGCTTCTGCGACATTCCAATTAGTTCAGGCTCCAGACTTTAATGTTAATATCAAAAAATAAAAATGGATCTATTTCATCTTTTTTCAATACTTATAGTATTGTCAGCAGGCTTCGCTTATATCAATTTTAGAATTTTAAAGTTACCAAATGCTATCGGACTAATGTTGGTTTCTTTAATTTTTTCTTTCATAATACTAATTCTCGGGTATTACTTTCCCGCGTTTAAAGAGAGTATCGCGATAAAAATGGACAATATTAATTTTAGCGAATTATTGCTAGAAGGAATGTTAAGTTTCATGCTATTTGCAGGAGCAATTCATATTAAATTCAAAGATTTGAATAATGAAAAACTCAGTATTTTACTTTTCTCAACCTTTAGTGTTTTAATTAGTACTTTCATAATAGGCTTTGCGAGCTACTATTTACTGACTTTTATGGGAATCAATGTGAAGTTGATTCATGCCATGTTATTTGGTGCTCTGATCTCCCCTACTGATCCTATTGCGGTTTTAAGCATCTTAAAAAGTGCTGGTGTTTCTAAATCATTAGAGACTAAAATTGCAGGAGAATCTTTGTTCAATGATGGTGTAGCCGTTGTCGTTTTTATTACGATTTTAAAATTAGCACAACCGGGAGCAAATTTAGAAATAAGCAGCATCTTACTATTATTTGGACAAGAAGCTATCGGAGGCTTGCTTTTAGGACTTGGAATTGGTTATATAGGCTATAAATTAATTGCCAGCATTGACAATTACCAAGTAGAGGTTTTAATCACACTAGCCATTGTTATGGGAGGTTACACTTTCGCTCATTTCATACATGTTTCTGGACCTCTTGCTATGGTTGCTGCAGGATTAATCACAGGAAATCAAGGTAAAAAATTAGGAATGTCAGACGTAACTGCTGAGTATATTGATAAATTTTGGGAACTTGTTGACGAGATTTTAAATGCCGTATTATTTGTTTTAATAGGTCTCGAATTATTGATAATACAAACTAATGAAAAAATACTTTTTGCAGCTGTAATCCTTTTATTAATTACTTTGATCACAAGGTATATTTCAATCTATATCCCTTCAATCGCCGTTCGTTTAAAAGAAAAAATTACTCAAAAAACTATTCTTATCTTAACTTGGGGTGGTCTTAGAGGTGGAATCTCTATAGCACTTGCCTTATCCATCGCTCCTGAATTCAGTAAGGATATTTGGGTTACCATTACGTATGTTATTGTTTGTTTTTCAATTTTAGTCCAAGGAATGACAATAGGGAAATTCGCAAAAAGAATGCAGTAAACCATTCGTGGTTTATTTCTGCCAAACGATATTGAAAATTAATTACAAAAAAAACAAAACTTTTAAATTCATTAGGTTTTATTCCTTATATTTATCATACCCTAATCTACTCAATACTATACCTATAAATTTTTAAAATTTGTATGGCGTACATATATGTATTCCTAACTTGAATTTATTAGCGATGGATTATACGAATTTAAATACCACTAAAATAGCCAACGATTTTTATAAACTACAACAAGATTACAATTCATTAAAAGAACGCTTTGATACAATAAACGACAAGAATCAAATTAATGAAAATCAAATCAATCAAATAAATGAAAAGCTCACTGTATCTTTAGAAAACATGTCCGATGCATTTGTTGCAATAGACAATGATTGGAAATATACTTTTGTAAACCAGAAAGCTGCTCTAATGTTTGGAAAACGACCAGAAGACCTCATTGGTAAAAATGCATGGGTTATATTTCCTAACGCCGTAGATACGCCATACCATAAAGTGTATTATAAAGCGATGAAATCCAAAAAAGAAGTCGTTTTTGAAGATTATTATGTACCATGGGATCGCTGGTTTGAAAATCGTGTAATACCCAGTAAAGAAGGTATAGTTGTTTTTTTTCAGGATATCACAGAGCGAAAATTAGCTGAAAAAAAATTACTAGACCTGAATACGAAACTAGAGATTCGAAATAGAGAATTACATAGAAGTATTATTCAAATTCAAAAGATTAATACTGAATTAATTTATGCAAAAGAAACCGCTGAAGAAGGAGATCGTTTAAAATCTTCATTTCTAGCAAACATGAGTCATGAAATCCGCACCCCAATGAATGGTATTTTGGGCTTTACAGCTCTTCTAAAGGAACCAAAGTTAACCGGGAAGGAACAACGGGAATATATTCGCGTGATCGAAAAGAGCGGGGACAGAATGCTTAATATCATAGATGACATCGTTAGCGTCTCAAAAATAGAATCAGGACAAATGAATCTATCTTATAAAGAGACTTCAATTAAAGAGCAAATCGAATGTATTTATACCACCTTTAAGGAAGAAGCTAAGCAAAAAAATATTGCGCTTCAAATACATAATGCATTAAGCGAAGCTGATAACTTAATACGCACAGATAAAGAAAAAGTCTATGCTATATTGTCGCATTTACTTACCAATGCATTAAAATTCACCGATCAAGGACTAATTGAGATTGGATGTTTTAAAAAGGATAATTCTATTACCTTTTATGTAAAGGATTCTGGAATAGGTATTGATTCTAATAAAATAGATATCATTTTTGAACGATTCAGACAAGTGGATGATTCTTTACACAGGAATTATGATGGCGCTGGACTAGGTTTGTATATTTCCAAATCTTATACCGATCTTTTAGGCGGTAAAATCTGGGCAGAAAACAATATAGATAACGGGGCAGTGTTTTATTTTAAAATTCCATTTATCAAACCAAATGAAATTGAAAAAGAAGTCAAAACTCCGCTGTCCTTAGTTCCTTATGAAACTCAAAAATTAAAAATACTTGTCGCAGAAGATGACAGTATCTCGCTAAAGTTTATTTCAAAAATTTTAAAAATATTCGGAGAAAACTTATTGATAGCTAGAAATGGATTTGAAGCGGTAACCTTATGCAAAAACAATCCAGATATTGACATCGTATTAATGGACATTCAAATGCCAGTTATGAATGGATATGAAGCCATCAAAAAAATAAGAGAGTTTAACGAAGACGTAATTATAATTACACAAAGCGCCTTCGTATTTACGGACGAAGCCGAAAAAGCAATTGAAGTTGGTGGTAACGGATACATTTCAAAGCCAATTGATAAAAAGCAATTAATTGACCACATCAACAAACAAATAATCAAATCAAGAAACAAATCACAAACTACCAATGTTTCATAATCTCAGTTAACCTGAAGTTCCAATCTAAGCTTTTTTTGTACCAAATTTGTCCATTAGACAAGTATAGAGCTCAATTAAAATTTAGCATAAAATCTATGATGTCGAGTCCTTGCAACTGATCCCGAAAGTAATAAAGACATTCGAGCTAGTACTACTAAATTATTCGTTTCAATCCCGATTTTAGTGCAAGGAATAAAAATAAGATCCTATACAAAGTAAATCCATCACTAATTATATAGAACTCATTCTTTTTATTTCGTTTTAAAATCGATTATAGTATAAAAGATTTTTCTCCTACTATTTGTCAGGAAAACTAAATTTCCCGTCTGAATAGAAAACTATTTATGAGAAAGTATATTGTAATTTTATTAGTGGCTGTTTCAGCTCAATTAACGCATGGGCAAAGTCCATGGACAAAAGAAAAAGGAAGAGCATATATTCAGCTAGGAGTTTCAGGGCTCTTTTACAATAAAGCACAAATAGATGGAATAAATACTACCCTAGCAGCTGATTATACTGATATAACCACACAACTATACAGTGAGTACGGTATTACTGACAAACTAGAAGCTTTACTTATTGTTCCAATAAAATTCGCTAGTTTCGAAACTGTTGCAAATAACACTTCTGAAAACCTTTCTGGATTAGGTAATCTAACACTTGGACTGAAATACAAAATCTATGATGAAAAATGGAAAATTAGCACCGGATTACAATACCAAGCAAACACTTCTAAAAATGATCTATTTACTGGCTTAAGCACTGATTTTAACGCCAACACTTATCTTCCTTATTTAAGTGCCGGAACTAGCACTGGGAAATGGTATTATTTTGGAAACATTGGCTATGGATATATGACCAATAACTACTCCGATTATTTGAAATTTGCTGCCGAAATTGGCTATAACATTAATCCAAAAGAACACCTTATACTAGCTCTAGACACTAAAAATCCTGTCATAAAAGAAAGTGCATTCGCTAATAACGTCTCAAAATGGCCTTCTTATTTAGACCGTCAAACGTATAACGCAGTAGGATTAAAATATAATTATGAGTTTTCGCAGAACAAATATGGAGCTAATATTTCTGCTTTTGGTGCTTTCGGAAATGACAATACACCCCTTACACCCTCGATTAACATTGCTGTTTATGCCAAATTATAAGTCACTTTATACTAATTAAGCAGTGGCTATTTTTTATAAAAAAACCGATTTTTACACTCCTGTAAAAATCGGTTTTTTTAATATTTAACTGCTAAAATTCCTTTTACAAAATTGATAATTCATCAATATTAAACTGCCAATCGTTTGCTTCCCTATACCAAAGATGTCCATCAGATACATCTAAAGGACAGTCAAAATTATTAGTATAAAGAGCACCTGTCCCGAGGCCTTGAGGCATCAAATTATCTTGTAAAAAAGTCCACTGAGCTATTGCATTTAAACCTACATTACTCTCCAATGCAGACGTAATCCACCAACCAACCTGGTGCTTCTCAGCCAATGAAATCCATTCTTTTGTGCCTCGAAAACCACCTATAAAACTAGGTTTTAAAATGATGTATTGAGGCCTCGTTTTTAGTAATAATAGCTCTTTTTCCTCTACTGTAAATACACCAATCAGCTCTTCATCTAAAGCAATAGGTAATGGAGTACTCTTACACAGCTCTGCCATCCTGTCAGTATTGTTTTTTTGTATCGGCTGCTCAATACTATGTAATTTAAATTCAGATAGTTGTGATATTTTATCTAAAGCTTCATTTAAACCAAAAGCACCATTAGCATCTACTCTAATTTCAACTTGTTCTGGAGTGAAATACTGCCTAATATAACGCAATAAATCTAGTTCCTTATTAAAATCTATCGCTCCAATCTTAAGTTTTACACAAGTAAATCCCTGCGCTAATTTTTCTTCTATTTGCTGCTTCATAAAAGCCGCTTCACCCATCCAAACGAGACCATTGATTTGGATTGATTTTACACCCTCAGTAAAATCCGAAGGAAACAATAAAAAAGGACTTTCACTTTGCAATGATTGAAAAGCCATTTCGACTCCAAACTGTATCGAAGGAAACTCCATTAACGCTTCCCAAAGCTGGTCTTTTCCTATGTGAATATTATCGCAAGTCCATCTCAACTTTGCTTCATAATCCGGACGATCATCAACGCTTAATCCTCTTAAAATCCCACACTCGCCTACTCCTGTTTTTCCGTCTTTTTCAAGTACCAAAAACCAGGTTTCCTTTTCGGTCATAACGCCTCTTGAGGTTCCAGAAGGACGTTTAAAGTCCAGCATGTATTTGTGGTAAGTTGCTTTCATATTTTGTTTTAACTACAAACATCCCTACCATTTCGGTAAGGCTGACTACGTTTTTTGAATTCTTCTAGACTGCTGTCTAATTGATCAATTAAATTATGATTTTGGTTTTATTAAATAAGATAACCCAATTAATAAAATTCCAAACACACACAACGCAAGAAATAAATAAGTTGGCATTTCCTCATAAATATACATTTGGAGATTTAATATTATCCCTACAAAGAGAAAAATCAAACCTACTAATCGCATATAACCAATTACTTTTTTCATGTTTTCTAATTTGCTAACAATTTTAAAACTCTCTCAAAATCATCACTTTGAATCCCTGCCTTTTTAAAAAGAGAAAAATCTTGTTTAATTTTTTGAATCCAACTTAGACTGTCGTTTACATTTTGGGATTGGTATTCCTTGTAAATTGATTTTGCATTTCTAAACTCATCATTCAGTAGATACGCATGCGCCAAATTAAGTTTCACTAACAACTCTGTATCATCCAGCTTCTCCCCTTCTTTTAGGAATTTAATCGCCTTCCCATATTGTTTAGTTGCAATATAAGCAAAGCCAATGTTACTATAATCTAATGCAGTTGCCTTTCCATCATTGATTATCCTAGTGTATTGCGCAATTGCATTACCATAATCCCCTTTCTTAGTAAAATTTAACGCCTGGCTACGCAAATCATTATATACGCCCTTAGAAACGCCCGTTTCATTAATACAGTTTTCTCCATTATCCTTATACACTTTAGCCTGCTCTATAGCAAGCAAATTCTGGAATTCCTGAAACTTATACTTTTTTTGAATTTTCTCTTCTATACAAATGCAAAAATCGTCAGAGTTAGCCAGTTTTCTAGCTAATGCCGAAGTTTTACATTGGTTGATTATGAATTTTCTATTTTCTAAAGTCCATCCTCTACTTAATTTAGTATCCACCCAAGGAACTACTTCAAGAATGATTTTTTGTTTCATAATCCAGTTAGAGCTCTCAAAACCAAACCAAAGATTCCCGGTCGTATTTTTCAAACAAGATGACTTATCTATTGAAAGTCGCTTTGCATCTTTGCTTAACGGTGTCTCTTGCGCTAAACAAGCCTCATCCATTTTACCGCTTTTTTGATACGCTAATGCCAGTTCATTTGATGAAAAAATAGCATACTTGCTTTTGTCATCTCCTGAAATACGCGAAAGCAAAAAAACAGCACCCGCAGAGCCTTGACTAATTCCCGTAGGATCCGGAATTGCTTTTAAAAGCGAAACTAAACTTCCAGCCATTTTTTGATTGTCATCCAAAAGGGTAATTCTATAAATTAACTCCGTGGTTCCTATAGGAAAGTCGTCGGTTTTAATGACAATCCTATCTCTTGCAGAAACGATAATTTCCTTAGTAGTAGCTCTATCTTTGTCCCAATAACCATCTTGTTGAGCAAATCCCGACTGATAAAAAATGCTAATCAATAGCAGAAAAACTATTCTATTCACTGGTATGTTTTGTATTAACTGTACGAAACTAGCCCAGATGGAAGTAAAAATCCTTATGTGCCGGGGTTCGGCACATAAGATTGTAACATACAGCTGGAAATAGCTCCTAAATTATTTTATAATTCGATACTCTCTCCTATTTTTAGCAACATTAAATCTTTTCCTTTGTCGAAGAACTTCTGAATGGCTTCTTTATGATCAATTTCGATATAACCAAAGGTGTCATAGTGATACCCAAGTACTTTATCACATTGTACAAAGTCAGAAGCGAGAATAGCATCCTCAACATCCATAGTAAAATTGTCTCCTATAGGAAGAATTGCCAAATCTAGCTTGGTGCGCATTGGAATCAGCTTCATGTCCATAGTAAGAGCAGTATCTCCAGCGATATAGATGTTCTTGTGTTCACCCTCGATAACAAATCCTCCTGGATTACCACCGTTTGCCCCATCAGGAAATGAACTCGAATGAACAGCATTTACATATTTCACTTTCCCGAAATCAAAATCCCAACTTCCGCCGTGGTTCATAGGATGCGCCTGAAATTCTTTGGCGGCATAATAACTTGCAATCTCAGCATTTGAAACGATGACCGCATTCGTGCGCTTTGCAATTGCTTCAACATCCAGGATATGATCGCCGTGAGCGTGGGTTAATAAAATATAATCTGCTTTTAGCGTATTGATATCAATATGTTCAGCTAACGGATTAGCCGAAATAAATGGATCTACTAAAATGTGCTTCCCACCTACTTTGATTCCGACACATGCGTGTCCGTAAAATGTAATTTTCATATATTTTATGTTTAAGAATTATTGACAATTAAATCAGAAAAGAAAAAAATCATACACAAAGCCAGCAGTACTGAAAGTGCAAATGTACTCAATGCTAATTTTTTTAATTCAGGATCTAATGCCTTAGGATCTTTGTTTTTATAAACGTTACTTAAATGTTTAGTTAAAGGGATGTAAGCCAATAAAAATAAATACTGATCAAACTTAAAACTATTAATCAAGGCAAAAATCAACACCAAAGACATAGCAAAAGTGACTAAAAAGTAATGATATAGTTTTGCTTTTTTACCGCCCATTTTAACAACCAACGTATTCTTTCCTACCTTTCTATCTGACTCTTCATCACGCATATTATTCAAGTTCAAAACACCAACACTCAAAAAGCCTATTGCCATCGCCGGCAAAAAGAGTTCGATATCTATTTGTTTTGAATACAAAAAATTCACTCCCAAGGTACTCACCAATCCAAAAAACACAAATACAAATACATCACCAAGTCCACGATATCCATAAGCCTTTGACCCAATTGTGTATCGGATTGCCGATAAAATAGCCAATATACCTAATACCAAATAGAACAGCGAATAGAAAAGGTTTGTATCAGTAAACGCGAAATAGATCAACAATATAGCTGAAAGCAACGTAAGCAAGGAAGTAATTATAATTGCTACTTTCATTGCTTGCGGAGTAATCACGCCACTTTGAATCGCACGTTTAGGCCCAACTCGATCTTCATTATCTGTGCCTTTGATTCCGTCACCATAATCATTGGCAAAATTTGATAAAATCTGCAATCCAAGCGTCGTTAAAATGGCAAAACCAAATATTCTCCAGTTAAATACTTCTGTTGGAGTAAGTATATTATCCGTTGGGTTTGCCAAGGCATACATACTTCCCACAATTATACCAGAAACGGATAAGGGTAATGTTCTTATTCTTGCTGCTTCAATCCAATGTCTCATTTTATTTTATTTTACTATATTTTTGTAATTCATTCTTTTTCAAGCTTTTTTAATAGCTTACATCCAATTATCATTAGACGTTTCGACCTTGTACAGCCATAGGTTCACATAATGTTTTATGGTACTAAAGTCTCCTAATTGAAACGTAAGGTTTCCTCCCGCTGTATGTATTATTATCGACCCAATATTAGCCTTCTTGTGCCAAAACAACTGCGAAGTAGTAATGGCCTGGATTTTACTGGGTTCAATTATTCTATTATCAATATCCCAAGCACCGCTTTGCTTAATTATAAAGTCATCGTTAATATAAAGCCTATTATTCTGAAAACCAAAATAAACAATTAGCCCTACAAACAACAAATACAGTACTACCGCATAGGTATAATCAAAAAACAATGGCTGAATATATTTTGCAAAAGCAAAAAAAGCAACTACAGGCAGCAGCATTGACAGAAAGGTGGAAAAAACAAGCTTGCGGTAATTCGGTTTTAAAACAATTCCTTTTACAGGTATTTTTTGAAATAACAGTTTAAAAATAGCCTCCTTTTCAGTTTCATTGCAACCCGGAATTTCAATTACAGTTTTACTATTCTCTTTATCACTGCTCGTTGCTTGCCTAATTTTAATTTCCAAAATATTCATTTTCTTTTGAAAATAATTCCTGGTAATAGTTACAATTTGCACTTTTTCTGGCTTCACAATGGTATTCTTAGTACTTAACAATCCAAAAGAAAGTAACAATGAACTGTTTTGTTTAGCCACCTTATAATCAAAATACTTATAGACAACCCGAGCTAAATTGATTATCAAAACCAAAGCAAACATTAAGATGAAAAAAAATACAATCGAACTAACTACTGAACGCTGTTCTACGTAGGCATCAAACTGCTCTTTGTCAAAATCTGAGTCCGCTATAAAGCTTTTACTTTGTTCATATAAAGTTGTGAAAAAAGCCAATATCAATCCCAAAGTTTTCACATAATTAGAAGTAATTCCCACTTTTAACAAGCTCAAAAAACTAATCTTAACAATCGACTCTTTCTCGACACTTCTCTCTTGAACAATCGTTTGCTCATCTGATAAAATCGAAGTTTTCTTCTCGTTATCTAACAATCTAGCTTTTAAAGCTAACGCTAACGGGTGTGAAATTGCTTTAATCCTTCCTTCTTTCTTAGCACTTCCTGCCGTATCCACATTCAACTCATAAACACCTATAAAACGCTGGATTAAAGACTGATTTATATCTACTTGCTGGATTTTGTCCAGTTGAATAATCGTTTTTGTTTTATTAAAAATTCCTTCATTAATAATAAACTCTTCGTTTTCATCCTGCAGGTAAAAGGTAAAGTTCAAGTATTTTAAATAGGCTACTATCGCTGTTACTATTAAAAAAACTCCAATACCTAAAAAAACGTAGCCCTTATTTAATTCATCAAACTTAACAGCATAAACCAGCAAAACAGGCCATAAACCACGGCCCCACTTTTGTACGGTATCAAAAAAAAGTATCAAAACTCCAATAGAAGACTGCCTTTGAGGCTGGTTGAACTGCTCCTCCATTATAATTGTTTTTGTATTTTCCCCATCAACAATTGTTTAATATTTTCTGCTTGATCTATTGCTATTCCTGGAACTTCTAAATCACTAGAACTACCACCCGCGGTAAAAACTTCAATTTTTGCTAATCCAAAATACCTCGAAACTAACCCTTCATGTAAAGCCACATGTTGAATTCTGTTATAAGGAATTACGATTGTATTTGTCGCTATAATTCCATGTCTGAAAAGAACATCATGAGTCCTGAATGCAAATCCTTTTTTCTTAAAACTAATTCTCGAAAGTAACAAAACAAGAAAAAGGAATATAAAATAAGCTGCTGAAATCCCAACCGCAAAAACCAATAATCCTCGATTAAGAAACAGCAATACGCCCAAGCCTGCTCCCGCTAGTAAAAAAAATAAAAATACATTAAGCAAGGTTACTTTCCAATAATCAGCATGTAAAACAGAGAACTGCACCTCCTCAAATTTAGGAAGCTGTGTCGTATCAATTATTTCATTTGTAAAATTCTCCATTTATTTTTTGTTTAAAATTTAATGTATGACAATTTAAAGGTCTTTATTAAGACAACTTCAAACCTTAAACTTTAAACTTTTTATGGCAACCATTTCTTTTCAAAATTTGGCTTGCGCTTTTCTAAAAACGCATTCCTACCTTCTTTAGCTTCTTCCGTCATATAAGCTAATCGGGTAGCTTCACCCGCAAAAACCTGTTGTCCTACCATTCCGTCATCTGTCAGGTTCATGGCAAATTTCAGCATTTTAATAGCCATAGGTGATTTGCCTAATATTTCTTGTGCCCATTCATAAGCGGTATCTTCTAATTCTGCATGTGGAATAACGGCATTTACCATTCCCATATCCATTGCATCTTGAGCTGAATAATTACGTCCTAAGAAAAAGATTTCTCGTGCTTTTTTCTGTCCTACCATCTTTGCAAGGTAAGCCGAACCGTAACCACCATCAAAACTAGTCACATCAGCATCTGTTTGTTTAAAGATGGCGTGTTCTTTACTCGCCAGCGTTAAATCACATACGACATGTAAGCTATGACCACCACCTACCGCCCAACCAGGAACCACGGCAATTACTACCTTTGGCATAAAACGGATTAAACGTTGTACTTCTAATATATTCAAACGATGTTGACCGTCTTCTCCAACGTACCCTTGATGACCACGAGCATTTTGATCTCCACCACTACAAAAAGAATACACTCCATCTTTAGACGAAGGACCTTCAGCAGAAAGCAAAACAACCCCAATTGAAGTGTCTTCTTGTGCATCATAAAATGCGTTGTATAACTCAGCTGTTGTTTTTGGACGAAAAGCATTGCGGACATCAGGTCTATTGAACGCTATTCTAGCGACTCCATTGCATTTCTTATAGGTGATATCTTCGTATTCTTTGGCGGTGATCCAATCCATTATAATTGATTTAAATTATTTAAGTGTAAAAATAAATCATTTTTTGCATTTTATACTATTCTATGAGGGAAGCTTTGGAAATCCTTCCTTTACAAAACGGCTGTAAAGTGTTAAAGTTTAAAAGAAAACAGCTTATTAACAGTCGTCAACTACTATAATGACTAATTTTAGATCATGCTAATCAGCAGAATACGAATAAACAATCCTGATTTAGCAATTAAACTTCACTGATTTATTAACCTAAAAAAAGAATAATTTGAATTCAATTAAAAATTTTGTCGCTCCTTGTTCTAAGGTACTAAATTACACTACTAATTCTGCTACCTTGACAATCGAGCTAATGAGAAAATCATTTATAAAACCAGCAAAAAAATAAAGAGTAACACCGACGGTTAAAAAAAAGAATTCTTTTCTCACTTACCATATTGGATAAGTTGACTAATGTTAGAGAAAGAATCTTGCAATATATATACAAAACCAATGGCTTTTAATGTGAAATTGATTCTTAGCTGCTAAGTAAATGTTTGAACATCTAAAGACAAGTATTCATTGAAGTAATTTTATGCTTGAGTCAATATTTATAAAATAGTATTTATACTAAAAAACTAATTGCAAAAGTAATAGAACTACTAAAAAATGAAATTGTAATTATTTTGATGTCGTTTTATATTTTATAAAATGGTATTAAAGAGAGAAAGACTAACCCTTTTGGATTAGTCTTTCTTTTTTTTATTCTTTAATCAAGTATATTCCGTCTTCTTTAATTTCGATTAGCTTTTCTCTATAAAGAGCTCCAATCGCTTTCTTGAATGTTTTTTTACTCATTTTTAAAACAGTCTTAATATCTTCTGGGTGTGAACTATCAGTCAATCTTAAAAAACCGCGACTGGCTCTTAATTCATCTAGAATTATATCTGCATTGGGTTCGATACTTTGATATCCTTGAATCTGTAGTGAAACATCAATTTTGTTATCAGGACGAATATTTTTAATGTAACCACGCATACGGTCTCCCGTACGAATAGCATCATCATATACTTCATCCTTATACAACAAGCCTTTAAACTGCTCGTTAATAATTACATTGATTCCTATTTCCGTTATATGAGAAACAATTAGCTCTACCTCTTCTCCTTTTTCAACAGTAAGCTCTTCATTTTTAAGAAACTGATTCGTCTTACTTGAAGCAACTAAACGGTTTGTTTTCTCATCCATATAAAGATAAACCAAATATCTCTTACCTTTTTCCATAGGACGAGCCTGTTCTTTAAACGGAACCAGAATGTCTTTTTCCATTCCCCAATCCATAAAAGCACCAATCTGATTAACATAATTTACACGTAAAAGTGCAAATTCATTTAATAAAATATAAGGCTCTAGCGTTGTTGCTACAGGACGTTCTTCATGATCTAAATAAACAAAAACAATCAACTCCTCACCTATCTCAAATTCGTTAGGCACATATTTATTAGGTAAAAGTATGTCGTGTATTCCCTCAGGGTCTGTCTCTGGTGTACCCAAAAATAAACCAACTTTAGTATCACGAAGTATTGTAAGCGTATTGTATTTTCCTATTTCAATCATTTTATTCAATTTTCTAAGCCGCAAAGGTACGAAGTTTGAAAATAGTAAACCCACCCCATTATACAATTCCCTAGTATTTTCCTTATTAGAAGCAAAAACAATATAAATTACAAAAACGATTCGTCCCGCTATCCGCAGTATCTTTTGGGCTAAACCCCAGCCCAAAAAGGATACGCACTTCTATCGGGGCTAAATTACAGCGTTTCGTTCTCTTCTAAACCAACAAAAACTCATTAAACAACTATTAAAATTAATTTTACTACCTATTAACTTTCTTTTTTTACTTAATTTTAAATTCTGAAAATTAAATACCAAAAAACAAATGAAACCAAATCCTTTTTGTTACCTCTTTGCCTTATTATTTTTTACTCAAATCAGCTTCGCCCAAATTACAGTTGATGATCCCGAAATCAAAAAAATGATTACTGAAGTCAAAGCTGAAAGCCTTGAAAACACCGTAAAAAAACTTGTTTCCTTTGGAACCCGTCATACCTTAAGCGATACAAAAAGTAAAACGCGAGGCATTGGCGCAGCACAACAATGGGTTAAATCTGAATTTGATAAATACGCTTTAGAATCAAATGGTCGACTTAGTTCAAAAATCGATTATTTTACCATAAAAGCAGACGGACGACGTATCGCAGTCGACAGCCAATTGGGAAATGTAATGGGAACATTAAAAGGAACGGATTCTAGCGATGATCGCGTACTAATTATTAGTGGCCATCTAGACTCCAGAGTTTCGGATGTTATGGATGCTAAATCAGATGCACCAGGTGCTAACGATGATGGTTCCGGTGTAGCAGCTATGATGGAACTAGCTAAAATAATGAGTAAAAGGTCATTTCCTTATACTATCATTTTTGTTGCAGTAACAGGCGAAGAACAAGGACTTTATGGCGCCAGGCATTTAGCTGAACTTGCCAAACAAGAAAACTGGAATATCGTAGCGATGATTAACAACGATATGATAGGAAACAGCTTATCTAGCGGAACAAACCTACGAGACAATACTAAAGTAAGAGTATTTAGCGAAGCGACTCCCTATCTTGAAACTGAGGACGAAGCAAAAATGAGAAAGCTAACAAATAGAGACAACGACAGCCCTTCCAGGTTATTAGCCCGCTACATAAAAACAGTAACAGATCAATATGTTGACCAATTAGAGATAAATCTTGTCTACAGAAACGATCGTTTTTTACGCGGAGGTGATCATACTCCTTTTAGTCAAAATGGATTTACCGCTATTCGTTTTTGTGAAATGAACGAAAACTATAATCACCAGCACCAAGACTTACGAACTGAAAATACGATTAAATATGGTGACTTACCTGAATTTATGGACTTTGAATACCTACGCAAAATAACTGCATCAAATTTAGCCACATTGGCTAATTTAGCTTGGGCACCAAAAGCACCTACCAATGTGGGAATTGAGGTAAAAGACCTGACTAATTTCTCAACATTGGTTTGGAAAGCAGCTGAAAATAAAAAAACGTACGGGTACCAAGTACTAATTAGAGAAACTTCATCCACAAACTGGGAGAAAATGATTTTTGTAACAGATACCAAAGCAACAATACCGTATTCTAAAGATAATTTCCTTTTTGCCGTTCAAGCGATAGATGAACTAGGACATGCTAGCTTGCCAGTTTTTCCAATACCAATTCGTTAAAAAATCATGTGATTACGCAAACAAAAGAGCGCTGTCTGCATCAAAAATAGTATAATCTAACACAATTAGTAATGACAGGAAAAAACAGTGACGAGAAACAATCCAAACAACTCATTAATCTAAAAATGATTAAGAAAAATTTATCGACAATTGTATTCCTAATCTTTATTACTATTTTACTATTCAGCCCAGATGCAAAATCTTTTCTCATCAAGCAGTTGATGTTCACTGGTCTTTTCAACGCTGAGATTTCA
>TARA_R110000868_G_scaffold45045_1_pt1 | contig 86393 bp, 87 predicted proteins | sample TARA_R110000868 | Tara Oceans TARA_R110000868 (sample SAMEA4397489) | marine metagenome | biome: Polar Biome; feature: [SRF] surface water layer (ENVO:00010504); material: water (ENVO:00002006), including particulate matter (ENVO:01000060) such as... | depth 5 m | reverse complement strand
ATCAAGACCGACCATATCCTCTTCATCGCCTCGGGCGCCTTCCACACCGCCAAGCCGTCGGACATGCTGCCCGAACTTCAGGGCCGTCTGCCGATCCGCGTCGAACTGCAGGCCCTCAGCGAAGCCGATCTCAAGCGCATCCTCACCGAACCGGAAGCCAGCCTGATCACGCAATATGTCGCCCTGATGGGAACCGAGGGCGTGACGCTGGATTTCACCGATGACGCCATCAACGCCCTCGCCAGCCTGGCGCATGAGGTCAATGCCTCGGTGGAAAATATCGGCGCGCGGCGATTGCAGACGGTGATGGAAAAACTGGTCGAGGAAATCTCCTTCACCGCCTCCGATCGGGCCGGCGAGACGATCACGATCGATGCCGATTATGTCGCGACCCATGTCGGGAATCTGGCGAAAAATGTCGATCTGTCGAAATTCATTCTCTAGGGCCCAGGCATGGCACCAGGATTGCCACAGGAATGCGTGTAGAATGCGGGTAGAATACCGGTTGAAACCCATAGTTTCGGGCCAGATTCGATCAGGATATGCGACGCCGCATGGTGACGTAGAAAGCGCCGCCCCCGCCATGCTTCAAATGCGCTTCGGCGTAGCCCGAAACCCAGCCGCTGAATTCGGGATTTCCCAGCCATTCCGGTAGCTTGCGCCGCAGCACGCCGGGCTCCTCAACCCTTTCCCAAGGCTCGACGGTGCGTTCGCGTTGCTTCAGCCCCTTGCCGGTGATCACCAGCACGGTCCGATAGCCTTCACGATGCGCCATGGAGAGGAAATTCCTGAGCGTTCTCAAAGCTATATCCTGCGTCAGCCCGTGCAGATCAATGCGCGCCTCAATCTCCAGCTTGCCCCGCCGCACGCGCTTTTCCGACTTGCGGTCAACCGGGATAAAGCTTTGTTTTTCTAGCGGTTTTGTCGATGAGAGCAATTGGCTCCGCGGTGTCGGTAGGGTGTCAGGAGTGGGGGTTTTCGCTTTTCTTTCAAGCGCTTCCGGTTCATCAAGCGAACGCAGCCGCGCCGCCGAGATCGGCTTGACCGATTTGGCCACCTGTTTCCAGATCGCCTTTTCCTCCGGCCGAAGAGCGCGTTTGCGAGCCATCAATCAGGCCGGCGGTGTCGCATCGATAATCCGCCTGGCGACGGAAACCGGAAGCAAAACAGTCCATTGCGCCTGGGCCCGCGTCGATCCCGCGCGCCGCTCGGCCGTCTCGCCCCAGCCCCAGAAGAAGTCCCCCCGCAGAGGCCCCGTAATCGCCCCGCCCGCATCCTGAGCCACGACCAGCCCTGTCCAGCTTGGCAATTCCGGCAGATCCGCGCTCAGCCAGACCGGCACACCCTGGGCCATCTGGCCGGGATCAACCGCAATCGACGCCATCGGCGTCAGCGCCACACCCGACGCCCCGGCCGGTCCCAGCTCGGGATCATCAAGTGCTTGAGTTTGAAAGAAAACATAGCGCGGATTGACCGAGAAGAGTTCCGCCGTCGCCTCCGGTCCATGCCGGCCCAGCCAGGCTTCAATGCCCGATTTCGAGGCTGCATCCGCCGTCATCTCACCACGGCTCACCAGCTCGCGCCCGATCGAGCGATAGGGCCGGCCATTATGCGCCGCGAACGCCGCCCTTACCTGCGCGCCGGTCTCATCGACCAGGCGTCCAGAGCCCTGTATTTGCAGGAAGAAAACATCGATCGGCCGGCCCCAGGCAAAAATGTCACCAGCATTGTCAGCTTCGATTTCCGCGCGCTCGCGATAGGGAACAAGATTGCCACCGCTCACCTGACCAACAATCCGGTGCCCCGCCAGATCAGGCTCGAACACGCCCAGATCCACCGACACCAGATCGCCCGGCCTGCGCCGCAAAGGTTGGGTAAACTCACCCTCACGGGCATGGCGGATCTCGACATAGGGCTCGTAATAGCCTGTCAGAATTCCGGTTTCAGCCGTCTCCCCGGTTTCCGGATCGAGGGCAATCGCCCTGACCGGCTGGAACACCGCCTCGAAGGTCGCGCGCACAGCAGCGGGATCATCGCTGGTCATCGCCGCCGCCGCACAGGCCCCGCGCCAGTCACCGACCGACCCGGTCCAGGGCGTGCGCGGATTGAGCAGGTCGGCATCATCGCGGCCATCAAGCCGGGCACAGCTGCGCAGGAAGGCTGAAAGCGCCGGCGCCAGATCCGCCACAGCCCATCCGGCCATCGCGTCCCAATCGGAGGACAGGAGCTGTATGTCCGTCGGTTGGGCAGGCGGCTCGGGGGTTTCAGGTTCGACAACCGGCTCGGAGGATTGCCGGCAGGCGGCCAGCAAGACGAGGCCGAGCAGGCTGGCCCGGCTAAACCGCCGCCACACTGGCCAGAACCCAGTTGGGATCAGCGCTATCTGTCCGCCGCTCAAAGGTCCAGTTTTCACGGACCGTGTTCAGGCTGCTGAAATCGCCGGAGATGCGCTCGCCATCCTTGCCGGTGGTCTCGGTTGCCAGCTCGGTTTCAAACCCGACCTTGACGCGCGCCAGACCGGCCTCGTGCGAGGCTTCCAGGATCTCGGCCGACTTGATGCGTTCGATATCCGTGCGAACCGTTTCCTCGCGCGCTTGCCGCCCGGTAATGGCCTCTGCGTAGCGATCATAGACCTTGTCGGCGAGGAGCGGACGCAAGGCCTCGAGATCACCGCGTGCGAAGGCGGTTACGATGAGGCCATAAGCCGCCTTGGCGCCGTCGACAAACGTCGCCGGGTGGAAGGTGGAATCAGCCGCCGCGATCGATTCAAGGCCAGCGGCAGCGCGGCCCTCAAAGGCAGCCCGCAAATGCGCCGGGCTGCCATCAGCTTGCACAACGCGCCCTTTAAGGTCGCGGGCCGGTGGCGCTTCCATATGCCCCTCGCGCCGCCCCAGCGTGGAATAGAGGCGGAAGGCGACGAAAATGGCGACGCCGGCAAATATCAGTGTGGACAAGGTCTCAAGCATCTATCGTTCGCCAGTGGGATCAGTCATTCGGTTCCAGCCATAGATATAGACGCTATTTGTCGATCCGTCAGCCTTCTCACTGAGGTGCTGCCTGCTTGCCCCGGCTGCGTCCACATGTTAACGGGCGCGCCTTGTCTTCAGTGGCCGCGTTCACGGTCGCTCCGTCACCGACATCTCAGTCTGGGAAAATCATGACCGACACCTCCGCCACACCTGACGCCAATACCTCGCCGCTCCCGCCACAACTGCGCATCATGGCGCAATATGTGAAGGATTTGTCGTTCGAAAATCCGGGCGCGCCAGAAGCGTTTCGCGGTGGCCAGGCCCCGGGGATTGACCTGTCGATCGACGTTCAGGCCCGGACGATGGGCGAGAACATGTTTGAGGTCATGCTCAACATCAATGCGCGCGCGACGCGTGAGAATGACGAAGTCGTTTTCATCGCCGAGCTCGCCTATGGCGGCCTCTTCCAGCTGGCGAATATCGCCGACATGGATCGTGAGCCCTTCCTGCTGATCGAATGCCCGCGCCTGCTCTTCCCGTTCGCGCGTCGCGTGCTCGCAGACGCAACGCGCGATGGCGGCTTCCCGCCGCTGATGCTGGATCCGGTCGATTTCGCCGGCCTCTACCGCCAGCAAATGGTCAAGCGCGCCGCGGCCGTTCCCGGCCAGGACACCAATGGCAATGGCGATCCGGCAGCGTCCAACTAGGACTCCGGCCCTGATGCATTCGAGCCTGGGTCAGTCGAGGCTGACCCAGATCGACTTGCCCCCAAGCTCACCAATAAATTCCAGATGAGCGGCGCGTTCCTGCTCGGTCAATCTGGACGGCAAGGCTGCCGCACGCGCTGCGCGGGCCGGGAAGCTGACTTCGCCTGAGCCGGATGAACCCTGACCGGTTAGATCCAGCGCCCGTGTCCGCCCGCCGGAGAGTTCCAGATAAACCTCGGCGAGAAGCTGGGCATCGATCAGGGCCCCGTGTTTCTCACGGCTCTCGAGCGAGATATCGAAGCGCTTGCAGAGCGCGTCCAGCGAGACATAGGAGCCGGGGAATTTGGCCCGGGCGATCCGGGCCGTGTCCTTGAAGCGCTCCTCGCCCATTGGCGACAGCCCGAGACGTTCGAGCTCCATATTGATGAAGCCGCGGTCAAACGGCGCATTATGGGCCACAAGATCCGCATCGCCGACAAAGGCCAGGAATTCCTCCGCCACCTGGGAAAACAACGGCTTGTCAGCGAGAAACTGGTCGGTCAGACCTGTGATCTTGATCACTTCCGCCGGCGTTGAACGCTGCGGGTTCACATAGGCATGCCAGGTGCGCCCGGTCGGGATGTAATCGATGATCTCGACGCAGCCGATTTCCGTCACGCGGTCGCCGCTTGCGGGATAGAGACCTGTTGTCTCGGTATCGAAAACGATTTCGCGCATATCAGTTTGCCCTGTTTTCCCGCGCTGACCGGATCGAGGCCAGGATATGCCTGAGTTGGTCGCGCGCGTGATCGAGGCCGCCCGAGGTCTCAATGCTGTAATCCGCGCGCTGGAGCTTGGTCGAATCATCCAGCTGCCGCGCGATTATGGCGTCGAGCCTGGCTTCGGTCATGCCCGGGCGCTGCAAAACACGGGCGCGGCGTTCGGCATCGGGCGCATAGACGACCAGAACATGATCGACATGCTGGTCCGAACCGGTCTCGAACAGGAGCGGGATATCAAACACGACCATGTCTGCGCCTTCGCTCTCGGCGTCATGCAGGAAGGCCTCGCGCGCCTCGAGGACAAGCGGATGCACAATGGCTTCAAGCCGGCTGAAACCGTCAGGATCTTCGGTGAGCCGGGCGGACAGTTTTTGCCGATCAATGGCGCCATTGACGGTCACGCCGGGAAAAGCCGCCTCGACGGGGGCAACTGCCTTGCCCCCCTTGGCATAGAGCGCGTGCACGCAGGCATCAGAGTCGAAGACAGGAATGCCGGCGTCGGCGATAAGCCGTGCGGTTGTGGTTTTTCCCATGCCTATGGAACCGGTCAGGCCGATGATTTTCATGCGGACGCCTCCAGGCTCGCGACAAGCAATGCCCGGATATCGACCGCTTCCGGCGGCGGGCAGCCAAAGAAGGCGGCAAAGCTTGGCTTGGCCTGGCCAATCAGCATGCCGAGCCCGTCAATCGTCTTGAGGCCAGCTATCCCGGCGTCGCGCAGGAATCCGGTCTGAAGCGGTTTATAGACACTATCGACGGCGACGCCTGATCTGGGCGCCTGTGACCAGTCCAGCTGCAGATTGCTGTCGGTACCGGCCAGTCCCAGAGAGGTTGCGTTCACAATCAGGGCTGCATCGACGAGACCTGCATCCCGGTCATCCCAATCAAATATGCGCGCTTCAGGCGCCAGCACGCCAGCCAGGGTCTCCGCACTGGCGCGGCTGCGATTGGCGATGCGGATCTCCGGCGCTCCAGCCTGCTGCAAGGCATAGACGATGGCCCGCGCAGCACCGCCTGCGCCCAGAACCAGGGCGGGACCCGCCTGTGGATCAGCGCCCGCCTGGTGGAGGGAATCGAGAAATCCGCGGGCATCCGTATTATCACCATGGATGCGGCCCTGCTTGAATGTCAGGAGATTGACAGCACCAATGGCTCGTGCTGCCTCGGTCGCCTCGTGCGCCAGATCGAGCGCGGCGGCCTTGTGAGGCAGGGTCACGTTGAGCCCTGACAGGTCCGTCCGGGCCTGCTCTTCAATGAAGGTGGAGAATTGATCGGTGGAAATGTGAAAGCGCTGATAGTCAGCATCCAGGCTCAGCGCCTCGATCCAGCGCTGCATGAGGCGAGGCGAAAGGGAGTGTGCGATCGGATCGCCTACGACGCCGGCCCGCATTCGATTGGCCTCTTCCTTCATCGCGCCAGAATTCCCTGGTCTCGCAGGGCTGCGAGCAAAGGCAGGAGTGGCAGGCCAAGGATGGCGTGAAAATCTCCGTCAACCCGTTCAAAGAGATGCGCCCCGAGACCTTCATAGGCATAGGCACCGACGCTCGCGGTCAATTCATCGCCGGCGCGCTCGAGATAGTCGGCAAGGAAATCATCGGAGAAGTCGCGAACCGTGAGCGTGGATGTTTGCTGATGGCTCCACACGGTTTTGCTATCCAGCATCAAGACGAGGCCGGAATGCAGATGGTGGGGCTTGCCGCGCATGGCGGCCAGGCGGGCGGGTGCGAGATCCCGGCGCGGCAGCTTGTCCAGCAATTGCGCGTCGAGCTCCATGGTCTGGTCTGCCGCCAGAATGAGAGCATTCGGCTGGCGCTGTGAGACATCGCTCGCCTTCGCCTCGGCGAGGAAAAGTGCCATGTTTGCAGGGGTCAGCTCGCCATGGCTGAGCTTGAGGGCGTCTTCATCGGCATTCGATTTGACAACCCTGAAAGCAATCCCGGCATCCTCAAGGATTTTACGCCGGATCTGGCTGCCGGAGGCGAGGATCAATTCCGGCATTATTTGCGGCCCCGTTTCTCGCTGAGCATATTGATGATCTTGGCCGCGGTTTCCTCGACCGAACGCCGGGTGACATCGATACTGGCCCAGCCATGCTTGGCGTAGAGCCGGCGGGCATCGACGATTTCCTCACGGACATTGAAGTCGTCGATATAATCCGTCGAGCGGTCTTCATTCAATGTCAGCAGCCGGTTGCGGCGGATCTGGACGATGCGTTCCGGGGAGGCCGTGAGACCAACAATCAAGGGTTTGCGCAGCGAGAATAATTCTTCCGGCAGCGGAACACCGCGCACGATCGGAATATTGGCCGCGCGATAGCCCCGGTGTGCCAGATAGATGCTGGTAGGAGTTTTTGAAGTGCGGCTGACGCCGAGCAGGACAATATCGGCATTCTCGAAATTATCGCCCTGACCATCATCATGGGCCATGGCGAAGTTCAACGCATCCATGCGGTGATAGTAATCAGCATCCAGCGCGCGCTGGGCACCGGCCCGGCTCGCCACTGCGCGCTCGAGATAGGTGCTCAGCGTTGCCAGCATCGGGTCGAGGATTGCAATCGCGGGTGTTCCCAGCTGGGCACAGCGGTTTTCCAGGTCACGACGCAGATCGGCATTGACGATCGTGTACATCACCACGCCTGGATAGGCTTCGATCTCTTCGAGCACCCGGTCCAGCTGCCGCGGCGACCGGACGAGGGCGTAGAGATGCTCCAGCGGATTGGTATTTTCGAATTGGGCAACGGAGGCCCGCATCACCTCCATCAGGGTTTCACCGGTAGAATCGGAGACCATGTGGATATGGAAACAGCTATTGAGCCTCGGACTCTGAATGACAGGCATGATGATGAACACCTCAATGTCGTTTACCAATTGTTAACAAGTATGGCGCTTTTCCCCAAGCCGCCGATGCGGGTCCTGAAGATGTGGATTTGCGGCGGTATTACCCGGCACTACCCACACCCCTTTCCACAAGCCCGCAAGTGTTGAAAACCGACTCACAAGCGCCAGCAGGCACGAGGTTTCTCACAATATATCCACAATCTATCGACATAAGCTGGAACGGTATATCTTTGAAGTTCATAAATCTTTCTTGTTCTCGCCGCTAACCCACGAAACCGGCACCAAGCGCGATAATGTGTGATAGTTTTTCCGGTATGACCGCATAACTTCACCCGTCCACGATCTCCACGCCCCAACAATTACGACTCTAACAAAACATATTTCTATTTGGGTGAAAGGGACGCATTGAATGATCCGGTCTGGCAGACTAATCAGGCCCCATGACCGAGACATCTGACAAACCATTGCTCGCCGTACTCTCCGGTAAGAGCCTCGCCACGCCACCCGTCTGGCTCATGCGACAAGCTGGCCGGTATCTGCCGGAATATCGCGAAGTGCGGGCAACGGCAGCGAACTTCATTGATTTCTGCTTTTCGCCCAAGCTCGCGGCTGAAGTCACGCTCCAGCCCATTCGGCGTTTTGGCTTTGACGCAGCTATCATGTTCGCCGACATCTTGCTGATCCCGATCGCCCTAGGGCGCAAGGTCTGGTTTGTCGCTGGCGAAGGACCAAAGCTGGAACCCTTTGATCCGCGCGACTTCAAGACGCTCGACGAAGGCCGTGTGGCAGAGGTTCTGGCACCGGTGGCCGAGACGTTGCGGCTGGTCAAACCGCAATTGCCGCCGCAGACAACGCTGATCGGCTTTGCCGGCTCACCCTGGACCGTTGCGACCTATATGATCGAGGGTGGTGGCTCCAAGGATCGCTATAGTGCCCGTGTCGCTGCCTGGCGGGATCCGGACGCTTTCGACGCCATGCTCGACAGGATTGCCGATGCGACGGCTGAGTATCTGGTGATGCAGGCGGAAGCCGGCGCTGAAGTCCTCAAACTCTTCGACAGCTGGGCTGAAGGTCTGCCCCAGCCCCTGTTCGAGCGCGTGATCATCCGGCCGACCCGCCGCATTGTGGATCGTGTACGCCAGGCTGGCGTGACAGTGCCGATTATCGGTTTCCCGCGCGGGGCCGGAACGCTTTACCCGAATTATGTCCGCGAAACCGGCGTCACCGCGCTCGCGCTTGATACGGCTGTTCAGCCGGAATGGGCGCGGTCTGTGCTGCCAGCGACATTGCCGGTCCAGGGTCATCTCGATCCGGCCGTATTGCGGGCGGGCGGCGCTGTGCTGGACGCCGAGATTGATCGTCTGCTCGAGGCCTGGTCGGGCCATCCGCATATTTTCAATCTGGGTCATGGCATCACGCCGGATGTCCCGATCGCGCATGTTGAACAATTGCTGGCGCGCATTCGCCGTAGCCGCTGATCCGGAGCCTGGTTTGTCTCTCCCTGCGAAGAAGCTTGCGATTGTCCTGTTCAATCTTGGCGGTCCTGATGGCCCGGATGCGGTCAAACCCTTCCTGCGCAATCTGTTCCGTGATCCGGCGATTATTGGCGCCCCCGGTCCGATCCGCGAAGCGCTGGCCTGGCTGATCTCGACGCTGCGGGCCAAGTCTGCGCGGGCGAATTACGCCAAGATGGGCGGCGGATCACCGCTTTTGCCTGAAACTCTCAAGCAGATCGCGGCGCTTGAAACCGAGCTCGCCAAGCGCCTGCCTGATCTGGAGATCCGGATCTGGCCAGCCATGCGCTATTGGCATCCCTTCACGGAGGATGTGGCGGCGGAGGTTTCGGCCTGGGCACCGGACGAGAGCGTGCTCTTGCCGCTCTATCCGCACTTTTCCTCGACAACGACCGGCTCATCGCTCGGTGCCTGGCGCAAGGCCGGCGGACCGGAAACCCGCACAGTGTGTTGCTACCCGCTTCAAACCGGTTTTCTCGATGTCCATGCCGAGCTGATCCGCGAAAGCTGGATGCGCGCCGGTCAGCCGGAAAATGTCCGCCTGCTATTCTCCGCCCATGGCTTGCCGGAGAAGGTGATTGCCGATGGCGATCCCTATCAATGGCAGATCGAGCAGACCGCTGCGGCGATTGCCGAGCGATTACCGGAATTTGCTGACTGGCAGGTGTGTTACCAGAGCCGTGTTGGCCCGATGAAATGGATTGGTCCCTCAACGGTCGAGGCGATTGCCGCCGCCGGGCAGCAATGCAAAGGCATTATTCTGGTGCCGATCGCCTTTGTCTCCGAACATATCGAGACCCTGGTCGAGCTTGATGACGAATATGCCGAGCTGGCGCATGAGGACGGTGTGCCGAGCTATACGCGCGTGCCGGCACTGGGCACCCGGCCCGGCTTTATTTCCGCCTTGGGTGACATCGTTGAATCTGCGCTGGCGAGCGCTCCTGGCCTCGACTCTTCCTCGCACAAGCGGCTTTGCCCGGGCACCTGCCAAGGCTGCCCGAATGCACGAAAAGGCGAAGCGGCATGATCCTGGATGGCTATGACTGGTTTCGCGCCCTGCACATTCTCTCGGTCATCGCCTGGATGGCCGGCCTGCTCTATCTGCCGCGCCTGTTTGTCTATCATTGCGGGGCGATTCCGGGCGGAGAGCTGGATACGACGCTGAAACTGCAGGAGCGGCGTCTGCTCAAGCTCATCATGAACCCCGCCATGATTGCGACCTGGATTTTCGGAAGCCTGCTGATCTGGTCGAATGCGGAACGTGCCGGGAGCTGGACGATCTTTCTGAGCTGGGCCTGGATGGCGAAATTCCTGCTTGTCTCTGCCATGACCGGCCTGCACCACATCATCGCCCTGCGCTTCAAACAGTTTCAGGCCGGGACAAATACCTGGCCCGACCGGCGCTATCGCATTCTCAATGAGCTGCCCTTTGTATTGGCGATCCTGATTGTCATCATTGCTGTTGTGGTCCTGCGCTAGGCTCTGCTTCAGGACAGGCCGCTTGACGTTGCCGCCCCCGCATGGCAAGGATTTTTTGACTCCACACGTGGATCCTCTCTTCAACTGACAAGAAACGCGTAAATCCTCTCGCGCTTGTTCGTTCCTGCCTTATCGGTTCGCCCTTTCAGATTTCGGCACCCGACTTGCTTGTTCCAGCCTGTTCCCGTCCGGGGATTGGTTCCCCTCGCCTGAAAAACAGATTGATCATGACTGACGAAACAACCACGCCCGCGTTGCTCGAAGGCCTTCAGCGCATGACGCTGCAGGATTTGAAGCAGAAGAAACCTACCGAACTGCTTGAGTTTGCCGAGGCCCTCGAGATCGAGAACGCCTCATCCCTGCGCAAGCAGGCGATGATGTTCGCAATCCTCAAGGCCTTCGCCGAACGCGGGGTCGAGATCCATGGCGGCGGCGTGCTGGAAGTGCTGCAGGACGGCTTTGGCTTCCTGCGCTCGCCAGAGGCCAATTATCTCGCCGGGCCGGACGATATTTATGTCTCGCCGACCCAGATTCGCAAATTCGGATTGCGCACCGGTGATACGGTTGAGGGTGAAATTCGCAGCCCTCGCGATGGCGAACGTTATTTTGCCCTGCTGAAGATCAGCACGATCAATTTCCAGGATCCGGAAAGCGCCCGTCACAAGGTGCATTTCGACAATCTGACGCCGCTCTACCCCGAATCCCGCTTCGTCATTGAGCTGGCCGATCCGACCGTCAAGGATCGTTCGGGCCGGGTCATCGATATCGTGGCCCCGCTCGGCAAGGGCCAGCGTGGCCTCATCGTGGCGCCGCCGCGGACCGGCAAGACCGTCCTCCTGCAGAATATCGCCCACGCGATCGAGACCAATCACCCGGATTGCTATCTGATGGTCCTGCTCATCGATGAGCGGCCGGAAGAAGTCACCGATATGCAGCGCACCGTGAAGGGCGAGGTTATCTCCTCCACCTTCGACGAGCCGGCGACGCGTCACGTCCAGGTCGCTGAAATGGTGATCGAGAAAGCCAAACGCCTGGTCGAACACGGCCGTGACGTTGTTATCCTGCTCGATTCCATCACCCGCCTTGGCCGCGCCTACAACACGGTCGTTCCGAGCTCTGGCAAGGTGCTGACGGGCGGTGTGGACGCTAATGCGCTGCAGCGGCCGAAGCGTTTCTTCGGTGCGGCCCGGAATATCGAACATGGCGGCTCACTGACCATTATCGCAACGGCGCTGATTGATACCGGCAGCCGCATGGATGAAGTGATCTTCGAAGAGTTCAAGGGTACGGGCAATTCGGAAATTGTGCTGGACCGCAAAGTCGCCGACAAGCGCGTCTTCCCGGCCATCGACATCCTCAAATCCGGTACGCGTAAGGAAGAATTGCTGGTTGATCGCTCGCAATTGCAGAAAATGTACGTGCTGCGCCGCATCCTCAATCCGATGGGCGCCCAGGATGCGATTGAATTCCTGCTCGAGAAACTTCGTCAGACCAAGACCAATGACGAGTTCTTCGATTCCATGAATACCTGATCCTGACATATGTGGACAAAAGGCCCGCCAATCTATTGATCTGGCGGGCTTTTTTATGTCTGGTAATCCGTGCATTTGCGTCTGACCGATGCCGTATGGCAGCGATGCGCCAGAGAGTGCTTTGCAAGCGGCGCATTTGGCGCTTGGATTGGCGCAGCCCCTACGGAGGATGTCTCAATGACCCGCACGCCCGATCTGACGCTCTATCACGCTCCGCGGACCCGCTCGATACGGGTGCGCTGGATGCTCGACGAGATGGGACTGCCCTACACGCTGCACCGGCTGCAATTCGCCACGCGGCCGGCGGGGGATGAAAGCTATGCGCTCATCCATCCGATGCGGAAAGTTCCGGCGCTGAAGGATGGCGATGAGGTCGTGCTCGATTCCATCGCGATCATGCAATATCTGCTTGGCCGTTATGGTCCGAGCCCGCTCGAGGTCACGCCGGATGAAGACGAATATGGCCGCTATCTGCACTGGCTGCATTTCGGCGAGAGCGGGATGATCATGCCGGTCTCCCTGTTGTTGGCCCACACCCAGATGCTGCCGGAAGACAAGCGCGATCCGAAACTGGCAGCCTGGGCGAAATACGAGACTGGCAAGTTGCTGGCCTTTGCCTCCGAGCATGCCATTGGTGATCGCGAATTCATTGCCGGAGATCGGCTGACTGCGGCCGATATGTCGCTGACCTATATGTTCTACCTGCTCAAGCTGATGCGCCAGTTCACCGACGTCCCGGAGAATCTGAAGGCCTATTTCGCTCGTATGACGGCTTTGCCGGGCTGGGTCGCGGCAAGCGCGGACTAGTCAGTCCTTACCGGCGCGCCAGGTTCATCCCAGATGCGCGCGCAAGAAGGCCAGGGTGCGGTCATTCGCGAGCTTTGCCGCGTCAGCATCATAGTGATCGCCGCCCTTGCGGGCGAAAGCGTGATCCTGGGCTGGATAATCATGCAGCGTGACCAGGGCGTTGCTTTCGATGCCAGCGTGCATGGCTGACCGGGCCGCGGCGTCCACAAAGCGGTCCTTGCCGGCGATGTGCAGCATGAGGGGGTGGGTGATGCCGTTCGCCTCGGCAAGACGGTCCTGGATGCCGACCCCGTAATAGCCGACGCTTGCATCGCTATCGGTGTGGCAGGCGGTCTGGTAGGCCAGCGCACCGCCGAGACAATAGCCGATGGCGCCCGCCTTGCCGCTGCAGGCGTCGAGCTTGCGCAGGGCGGCGAGGCTGGCGCGGATATCGCCAAGGCCTGTTGCGTGATCGTAGAGGCCAAAGAGTTCGAAGGCGCGCTTATTGCCTGCTTCGGTCTGATCAGAGAGCTGGAGACCCGGTTCGATGCGCCAGAACAGATCCGGGCAGAGAGCGGTAAAGCCTTCGGACGCCAGCCAGTCGCAGACGCCGCGCATCACATCATTGACGCCATAGATCTCTTGCAGGACCAGGACCCCGGGAGCTTGATTTGAGGCCGGTGTCGCGAGATAGGCGGAAGATCTGCCATCAGCGGTTTTGATTTCGATGTCCTGGCCACTCATGGTGTGCTCCCTTGTTCTGCGGTACATGTAGTGAAACATTTTGGGAGACGATCATGAAGGTCAATATCGAGATTGACTGCTCACCGGCCGAAGCGCGCGCCTTTCTCGGCCTGCCGGACGTTTCGGCTTTGAACGAGCATCTGACGACCGAGATGATGCGGCGGATGGATGAGAATATGGGGTCGCTTGAACCCGATGCGCTGATGCGACAATGGACCTCCTATGGCGGCCAGATGACCGAGAGCTTTATGAATTTGATGCGGCAGACGGCCACGGGTGCAGCCTCAACCACAAAGAAATAGGCGCGTGAAAACAACAATTTATGCTCTCGCAACGCCGCCTGGCAGGTCCGGGATAGCGGTTGTGCGCCTGTCTGGTCCCCAGGCAGGCGCGATTCTGGAGGCATTGCTGCACAATGCCTTGCCGCCGGCGCGCCAGGCCGCCTTGCGCCGCCTGCGCTCGGCGGATGGTGAGGCCTTTGACCAGGCTCTTGTTTTCTGGTTTCCCGGGCCTGCCAGCTTTACCGGCGAGGATTGTGTCGAACTGCATCTTCATGGCGGACCGGCCGTCATTGATGGCGCTATCGCGGCGATAGAGGCTGCGGGAGGCGTTCTGGCGCAGGCCGGTGAATTTACGCGCCGGGCCTTCGAGAATGACAAGCTGGATCTGACCGAAGCGGAAGGCCTCGCGGACCTGATCGAGGCCGAAACCGAGGGCCAGCGCCGCCAGGCCCTGTCGCAAATGTCGGGTGCGCTGAAGACACTCTATGAAGGTTGGCGCGAATCCCTGGTGACGGCCTTGGCGTCGATTGAGGGCGAGATCGATTTTCCCGATGAAGCCGATGTGCCGGATGCGCTCTCTCATCGCGCCTATCAGCCGATTTCCGAGCTTCTGGACTCGATCGCGCTTCACCTGGCCGATGGCCGCCGCGGCGAGCGGACCCGGAATGGTTTCTCCATCGCGCTGATTGGCGCGCCGAATGCCGGCAAGTCTTCCTTGCTGAACCGTCTGGCGGGCCGTGAGGCGGCCATCGTCACCGATATACCGGGCACAACCCGGGACATTGTCGAAGTTCGGCTCACGATGGCCGGGTTTCCGGTGGTGATATCCGATACGGCGGGCCTGCGCGAGGCGGTCGATGCTATCGAGGCTGAAGGCGTCAGGCGGGCGCTGGACCGGGCCGAGCATGCGGATCTGCGGATTGGCGTTGCCGATGCGCGCTCCGAGGCGGAATTGCTCGATTTGAGTGGCCGTTTGCAGGACCATGACCTTCTCGTCCTCAACAAGCTCGATCTGGTGGCTGGCGCGCCGGGAGCGGGCGGGCTGCCAGTGAGTGCCAGTACCGGTCAGGGAATTGATGCGCTGGAGGCGCGGATCGAGGCGATTGTGCGTGAGCGGCTGAGTTCACGTGAAATGCCGGCTCTGAGCCGGGCGCGGCATCGCCGTGCGGTGGAGACTGCCCAGGCCGCCCTGCTGCGCTGCCGGGATCGACTGGCGGACGCACCTGAACTGGCGGGCGAAGACGCCCGCCTGGCCGTGCGGGCTCTCGAGGGCCTGACGGGTCGGGTGGATGTCGAGGACATCCTTGATCGCGTCTTCAGCCAGTTCTGCATCGGCAAATAGGCCGGGGCCGCTGTTTCACGTGAAACACTGGTCGCTGCGGCTCGACTCAGAGCCTGTGCGGCCTTATGTAGGCGGCCATCGTCGGGGCTGAGCTTGCGGCAGGATTGAAGACCATGAACTCCTGGGATGTGATTATTATTGGTGGCGGACACGCTGGCTGTGAAGCCGCGTCTGCCTCGGCGCGTCTGGGAGCCCACACCCTTCTCCTGACCCACAAGCTGGAAACCATTGGCGAGATGTCGTGCAATCCGGCCATCGGTGGTCTCGGCAAGGGGCATCTCGTGCGCGAGGTCGATGCGCTCGATGGCGTGATGGGCCGCGTTGCGGATGCGTCGGGTATCCAGTTCCGGCTGTTGAACCGGTCCAAGGGGCCGGCAGTCCGCGGGCCGCGGACGCAATCTGATCGCGCGCTCTACCGTGCTGCGATGCAGGCGGCCCTTCGCGATACGGCCAATCTTGAAATTCGCGCTGCCGCGGTTGAGGACCTGATCCTGGTGGACGGCGTCTGTACCGGCGTCACTGATGCTGACGGCAACGCCTACAAGGCCGGGTCTGTGGTGCTGACAACTGGCACCTTCCTGCGCGGCATGATTCACCGTGGCACCGAGCGCATTCCGGCTGGCCGGGTTGGCGAGGCGCCGTCTATTGGTCTGGCCGAAACCCTCTATGGTCTCGGCCTGCGCATGGGCCGCCTCAAGACCGGGACGCCGGCGCGTCTGAAGAAGTCCTCCATCGCCTGGGACAGCCTCGAGCAGCAATATGCCGATGCTGTCCCGGTGGCCTTCTCCTTCATGACCGACACTATCACGGTGCCGCAGATCAGTTGCGGCGTGACCTATACCACGCAGGCCACCCACAAGGTGATTGCCGACAATATCGGCCAGTCGGCCGTCTATAGCGGCTCGATCTCGGGCCGTGGGCCGCGCTATTGCCCCTCCATCGAGGACAAGGTCGTCCGTTTCGCCGATCGCTCCGAGCACCAGATTTTCCTCGAGCCGGAAGGTCTCGACGACGACACCGTCTATCCCAATGGCATCTCGACCTCGCTGCCGGATGCTGTACAGGACCAGTTCCTGCGCACCATTCCCGGACTCGAGAATGTCGAGGTCATCCGCTACGGCTATGCGATCGAATATGATTATGTCGATCCGCGAGAGCTCGACGCGACGCTGCAGGTCCGCGCCATGCCGGGCCTCTGGCTGGCGGGCCAGATCAATGGCACCACCGGCTATGAAGAGGCGGCAGCCCAGGGCCTCATTGCCGGTTTCAACGCCGCCTTGTCCGCCAGGGGTGCCGAGCCCTTCGTGCTCAGCCGGTCCGATGCCTATATCGGCGTGATGATCGATGATCTGATCACGCGCGGCGTCAGCGAGCCCTACCGCATGTTCACGTCGCGCGCTGAATACCGCCTCACCCTGCGCGCCGATAATGCCGATCAGCGCCTCACTCCGCGGGCGATTGCCTTGGGCGCAGCCTCTCCCGAGCGCACGGAGATGTTCCACGTGAAACTCGCGCAAATCGATGCGGCGCGGACCATGGCGTCAGAGTTGAGCCTCACCCCGCAGGAAGCTCAGCGCCACGGGCTGGAGGTCAATTCCGACGGCCGCCGGCGCAATGTTGCAGATCTGCTCGCCTACCCGGATATCACCTGGTCCGACATGACGCGCATCTGGCCGCAACTTGGCGCCTACACAGGTCAGGTGTCGGAGCAGCTCGAGATTGACGCCGTCTATGCCGGATACCTGGATCGCCAGCAGGCCGACATCCTCGCCTTCCGCCGCGATGAATCCGTGCTGATCCCGTCCGATCTCGATTATCGCGCCATTGGTGGCCTGTCGAATGAAGCGCGCGAGAAACTCATCGCCGCCCGCCCCGACACGCTCGGCCAGGCGGCGCGGATTGAGGGCGTAACGCCGGGTGCACTGACCGCTGTACTGGCTCACGTCAAACGCCACCGCAAAGAGGCCGGGGCGTGACGCGCGACGAATTCCAGGCGGCGACAGGTGTTTCACGTGAAACAGCGGCCGGTTTCGAGCGCTGGCGTGAGCTGCTGGTCGAAACGAATGCCCACACCAATCTTGTCGGCCGCTCGACCCTGGATGATTTCTGGGAGCGCCATGCGCTCGATAGTCTCCAGGTGCTGGATCTCATGCCCGAGGATACGCGTCGTGTGGTTGACCTTGGGGCTGGCGCCGGCTTTCCCGGCCTGGCTGTCGCGCTGAGCTTCAAGGCGCGCGGTGATGGCAGCCGGGTGGTTCTGGTCGATTCCGTCGGCAAGAAGGCGGTTTTTTTGAAGCGCGTCATCACCGAACTCGACCTGCCGGCAGAGGCGCGCGCGATTCGGGTCGAGGCTCTGGACCCCGCCGAGGACTTCCAGATCGTCACGGCGCGGGCATTTGCGCCTCTGAATAAGTTATTTGGATTTGCCGCTCCGCTGTTGAAAAGCGGGGCTCAAGGGCTCTTTTTCAAGGGGCGGCACTACCGTGATGAATTGACCGAGGCCCGTAAACACTGGACATTCGAATGTGAAGTCATACCCAGTCAGACCAGCGACGGTGTGATCCTGCGCATCAGTGAGGTAGATCGTGTCCGATGATGTCCAGCGCCATCGCGCGCCCCGAGTGATCGCTATCGCCAATCAGAAGGGCGGCGTCGGCAAGACGACCACCGCCATCAATCTGGGAACCGCTCTGGCGGCGGTGAAGCAGAAAGTCCTGATCATCGATCTCGACCCGCAGGGCAATGCCTCAACGGGTCTTGGTGTTCCGCCGGCCCAGCGCACAACCACATCCTTCGACGTTCTCGTCGGTGGTGCGCCGCTCCAGGACAGCCTCGTCCCGACCCTCGTGCCCGGATTGTCGATCCTGCCATCGGATGTCCTCCTGTCAGGAGCCGAGCTCGAATTGGCGACCGACCAGCGCCGTTCCTACCGGCTGAAACGCTCTGTAGATCAGTATTTTCAGACCCTTAGGGTGCGATCGGACGGGTTTGACTATATCCTGATCGATTGCCCGCCCTCGCTCAACGTCCTGACAGTCAATGCCATGACCGCGGCCGATTCCATCCTCGTGCCGCTGCAGTGCGAATTCTTTGCGCTTGAGGGCCTGACCCAGCTCATCCGCACGGTTGAACGCGTTCGGGGCCATCTCAACGCCAAGCTGGAAATCCAGGGAATCGTGCTGACCATGTATGACAGCCGGAATAATCTCTCCGCTGAGGTCGCGGCCGATGTGCGCGGCCATTTCGGCGACAAGGTCTACAAGACAGTGATTCCGCGCAATGTGCGCGTTTCCGAAGCGCCTTCGGTTGGCAAGCCCGTCCTGCTCTATGATCTCGCCTGTAGTGGCTCGCAAGCCTATCTCGGTCTTGCCAAGGAGATCGTTCGCCAGGAACGCAAACGTAATTCCATGACGGAAGGTGAAGTGGCATGAGCGGTCCCGATAAGAGCCGGCGCCTCGGGCGCGGCCTTTCTGCGCTTCTGGGAGAATCCGAAGGCGAGAATTTCGACCAGGCTCCTGCTGCCCAGGCGGCGCCAGGCTCGCGAGATGGTGTCAGGATGTTGCCAATCGAGCTGATCCGGCCCAATCCGGACCAGCCCCGTAAGCAGATTTCCGAAAACGAGCTGGAATCGCTCGCGGCCTCGATCGCCGAGAAGGGCATTGTTCAGCCTATCCTGGTTCGCCCCGCCCCTGGCGCGACGGAAGGCTATGAGATTGTGGCCGGTGAGCGCCGTTGGCGTGCAGCCCAGCGGGCCCGCCTGCATGAGGTTCCGGCCCTTATCCGCGAGCTCACCGATCAGGAAACGCTCGAGATCGGGATCGTCGAAAACGTGCAGCGTGCCGATCTCAATCCGGTCGAGGAGGCGCAGGCGTATCGCCAGCTGATCGATCGCTATGGCCATACCCAGGAAGATGTCGCGCGCGCGGTTTCCAAGAGCCGCAGCCATATCGCCAATATGGTCCGTCTGCTGGCCCTGCCTGCCAGTGTCCTGACATTTCTGGCCGATGGCCGCATCTCGGCGGGTCATGCACGCGCTATCGCGACAGCGCCGGATCCGGCCGCACTGGCGCAGGAAATCGTCGACAAGGGCCTCTCTGTGCGTGATGCCGAGCAAATGGCCCGTCAGGCTCATGACCGGCCAGCCCCCGAGCGCAAGGGCAGCTCGAGGGTCGCCAGTCCTGACAAGGATGCTGACACTCGGTCGCTTGAAGCTGATATCTCGGCACGCCTCGGTCTTGATGTTGATATCCGGCATGGAGCCAGGGGCGGTGAAATCGTCGTACGCTATTCCACGCTGGAACAACTGGATGATGTTTGCCGCCGGCTGAGCGGCACGCAGGGCTGAACGCGTCAGGCGCGCATTCTCGCTGCACCGCGGGCCAATCTGAGCAGAAGTTCGCCAACCAGCGTTTCGGCTGGACAGCCCGAGGTCTTGACGGCCCGCTCGGCATCGAAGGCGAGCTGACGCGCCGCATCGAGGCGGCGGCCCCGCCACATGGCGAGTTGGCGCTGGAACTGCGCCGCTTGCGGGCCATAGCGCGGGGCACCGCTGCGCGCGACCGCAGTCTCGCCACCCCCGGCAGCATGCACGCTGGAAAGCTGGTCGATGCGGCGTTGCAGAGCGCGCAGGATACCGACCGGGCTGGCACCGCCATCGAGTGCGCGCGCATAGGCGCTATCGGCCAGGCTCAATTCACCATCAAAGACAGGCCCGATGATCGCATCGAGTTCGGCATCGCCCTGGTCGGCGGCGATCGCCTCGATATCAGCGAGTTCAATGCGCGTATCATCTTCGCGCCGTTGGTTTTTCAACCCTTTGTAAAGCAACAGCTTTTCTATCTCACCGCGCGCCAGAGCCCGGTCGCCCTCCAGTCTGGGCAGCCAGGCCGTCCGGGCTGCTGCCGAAAGTGAGAGCCCCTCCCCGTCAAGAAGCTTGGTTGCGAGTTCACCGAGAGACTGGGCGGTGTCCGCATAGCAAGCTATGGCCATCGCCTTGCGGGCCGGTTCAAACAGCTTTCTCAGCTTGCCGCGTGGCGTCAGATCGCCGGATTCGACGATCAGCACAGCCTCTGCGGCCGCCTCACCTTTCTCCATCTGGGCGACGAGCTCCAGAACGGGCCCGCTTCCCGTCTCCCCTGACAGTCTCACCCGGACGAGCCGGTCACCGCCTGTGAGCGACATGGCCGCCATGGCATCGGCCAGGCAAGCAGGGTCGGACTTGAGATCCTCCTCCGTCAGCTGGGTTACGGCAAACGGGTCATTGGGGTCGGGAATGAGGGCCGCAGCAAGGGCATTCGCCCGTTCATGCGCCAGCCCGTGATCCGGGCCGAAAATGAGATAGGCCCTGATGGTCTTGTCAGGCCTGGCAATACGAGCGTCAGCGTCCCTGGGAGAGGCTTTTACCAAGCGCCAGGCCTTTCTCTCATATTGCGGGCAATCTGGGCGATGATCCGATCAGCAGCAACGCCAATGGCGCGGTTCTCGGCATCGATCTGTGCGGTGAGCGAACCGTAAACGGTCTTGGGAACATCATATGACGTGTTTCCGATCGCCGTGCCTGACATAACCGGATTGATGGTGCCGTTGCGATAGACTTCCCAAACGACGGTCACCTCAAGCGCGAAGCGCTGCGCGATAGCGTCGACCCCGACGCCTTGCGGGCTGGCCTCGACGGTGGGTACCGCCCTCAATGTGTAGGCACCGGAAGCATTATGGGCGCCCATGCCATCAAGCAGGGCTTGCTGGAGCTGGAAGTCGATCCGGTCCTGACCGGTCTCGACGCGGATATTCGACATTCCGCTGACTGTTCCTGCCGAGCCATAGAGCGGGGTGAAGCCGCAGCCTGCGAGGCTGGCAGACACCAGGATGACGAAGCCGGCGAGGGCAAGACGGACGAGGCGCATGTAATTATCCCGCGACGATGTTCACAATGCGATCAGGTACCACGATCACCTTGCGTATCGTAAGCCCTTCGAGCGAGCGCGCCACCCCTTCATCGGCCAGGGCGAGTCGTTTTACCGATTCCTGGTCGAGTCCCTTGGCGATGGAAATCTCGCCGCGCCTTTTGCCGTTGACCTGGACGGGCAGAACGACCTCGGTCTCGACGAGCAATGCCGCATCGGCCTCCGGCCAGGGCGCGTCGATGACGAGACCCTCGCCACCCAGGCGCTGCCAGCATTCTTCAGCCATGTGCGGAATGAAAGGAGCTATAATGCGGGCGAGAATGCCAAGCGCTTCGGCACGCGCAGGAACCGTTTCGGGACCACTGTCATCCACCTTGCGCAGGGCGTTCACCAGATCATGGACCTGGGCGACGGCTGAATTGAAACGGAAACCCTCAATGGCCTCAGTGACGGCCTTGAGCGTCTTGTGCGCCTGCTTGCGCAACAGCAGGGCTTCGCCCTCTGCGTCGCTGGCAATGGTCAATGGCCCGGGGGCGCCCTCTGGCAGGGCCTCGATGGTCGTCCACAGGCGCTGAATGAAGCGCCAGACACCCTCGACACCGCTATCGGTATATTCGACATCCCGCTCAGGCGGAGAGTCCGAGAGGACGAACCAGCGGACCGCATCGGCGCCAAAATCCTCAACGAAGGCGTCGAGATCGACGACATTCTTTTTGGATTTCGACATTTTCTCGATGGCGCCGATCGTGACCGGCTTCCCGGTGGCGATCTCGGTCGCACCATCATGCCGACGTTCGACCTCATCTGGCGCAAGCCAGCGGCCTTCCGTCGACTTGAAGGTCTCGTGCGTCACCATGCCCTGGGTAAACAGCCCGGCGAAAGGTTCGCCGCTGGGCATACTCATCAGATCGGTATCATTGAGCGCCCGGGTGAAGAAGCGCGCATAGAGCAAGTGCAGGATCGCGTGCTCGATACCGCCGACATATTGATCAACCGGCATCCAGTGCTCGGCCTCGGCAGCCTCGAAGGGCACTTCGTCCGACCAGGGCGAGGTAAATCGCAGGAAATACCAGGACGAGCAGACAAAGGTGTCGAGCGTATCGGTTTCCCGGCGCGCCGGCTTGCCGCAGCTCGGGCAGTTCGTGTGCTTCCAGGTCGGATGGCGTTCGAGCGGATTGCTCGGCTGATCAAAGGTCACATCTTCCGGCAGGACGACAGGCAATTGATCGGCGGGCACGGGCACAACGCCACAATCATCGCAATGAATGACCGGGATCGGACAGCCCCAATAGCGCTGACGGGATACAAGCCAGTCGCGCAAACGATAATTGGTGGCACCATCGCCGAGGCCCAGCGTCTCCAGCTCGGAAATCGCCCGTTCAATCGCGTCATCGGTGCTCAGGCCGTCAAGGAAGCGTGAGTTGAAGATCGTGCCGGGACCGGTATAGGCCTCGGTATCAACGCTATAGCCCTCGGCGTCGGTGTTCGGTGGGAGGACGACGGGATTGACCGCCAGATCATACTTGCGGGCAAAGTCCAGATCGCGCTGATCTCCCGCCGGAGATCCGAAAATCGCACCGGTTCCATAGGAAGACAGTACGAAATTCGCTGACCAGACAGGCAGTTCCCAGCTTTCGTCAAAGGGATGCCGGACGGTAATGCCCAGATCGACACCGCGCTTGGGCGCCTTTTCGATATCTTCGGCGGTGGTGCCCATCCGGGCGCATTCGCGCATGAAGAGATCAACTTCGGGATTGTCCTCGGCGATCTTCCTGACGATCGGGTGATCGGGGGCGAGAGCCAGGAAACTGGCGCCAAACAGTGTGTCCGGACGCGTCGTGAAGACATCAATCGTGGCCCCGAACTCAGCGGACAACTCATCATCGACCAGCGGAAACGCGACCTTGGCGCCGCGCGAGCGGCCAATCCAGTTGGATTGCATGACCCGCACTTTTTCCGGCCAGCGATCCAGCGTGTCCAGGGCATCCGTGAGCTCATCGGCATAATCGGTGATCTTGAAGAACCACTGATCCAGCTCGCGCTGTACGACGAGAGCTCCGGAGCGCCAGCCGCGGCCGTCGATCACCTGCTCATTGGCCAGCACGGTCTGGTCGACCGGGTCCCAATTGACCTTCGCGGTCTTGCGGTAGACCAGGCCCCGCTCGAGGAATTTCAGAAAGATGGCTTGCTGATGCCGGTAATAGGACGGGTCGCAGGTCGCAAATTCGCGACTCCAGTCGAGCGCGAGGCCCAGACGTTTGAGCTGGCCGCGCATGACGTCGATATTGGCATGGGTCCAGGCGCCCGGATGGACGCCGCGATCGCGCGCGGCGTTTTCAGCCGGCAGGCCGAAAGCGTCCCAGCCCATCGGATGGAGAACGTCAAAGCCGCGCGCGCGCTTATAACGGGCGACGACGTCGCCCATTGTGTAATTGCGTGAATGGCCGACATGGATCCGCCCGGACGGGTAGGGAAACATCTCCAGCACATAGTATTTGGGCTTGTCGTTACCAGCTTTCGGTCCGACCGCGCGGAACGAATCACGCTCCGCCCAGGCCGTTTGCCATTTTGGCTCGGCATCACGTGGATTGTATCGGCTCATCGTTCTGGCCTGCAGCGCTAGACTGCCAACCCGAGGCTCTAGTTCTCCAGCCGCGCAATGCGAAGCTGCCGAGCCCGGGTCAGGATAGCGTTTTCAATTTCATAGGAGGTTTGCGGGTTGGTTTCGGCGTCGATCCAGCCACCGCTCTCTTCGCGAACCTGGCGGAACACGTTGACGGCAAGGGCATCGGCACGCAGCCGTGTATCGAGAATGTAGACGGTCAGCTTGAAGCGCTCGCTGGTCATCTGGGGATTGGCGTACCAATCCGTGATGATGACGCCGCCGAACGGGTCGACTTCCGACAGCGGCATGAAGCTGATCGTATCGAGGCTGGCGCGCCACAGAAAGCCGTTGACGCCAATACCCTCGGCTTCCACCGGACGATTGCTCGCAAGCGGATTGGAGAGGCGCGGCAGGTGGAACCCCGAAGAGCCCTGTTCTGATGTGCTCGAACCGGAGCCGGTATCACCGCCACGGGTGGAACAGGCCGGGAGAAACAGGATGGCGGCGGACAATATAGCGCCAAGAATCCGACGGTCGGACATGTGCCGTAACTCCTTCGATGCAAGACGGCGAAAACACTCCCAGCATACCGGCGGCCTAAGGCTGCCAACATGCTCGGATGGTGTGTATAACACGCGATCTACGTCGCGCCAGCGCCGAAAGGCACCCGGTGGGGCGTGGCAAGTCTGCAACATCTGCCAAGTAAGTCCAAACTCATGGGTTCCTCATGCTTGACCGAAGACCGTCTCTCCCTTCCTGTGAGGTGCGACGTCCGGGGGGACGGGGCCGATCGGCGGGGCCGCGAGGTATGAAACGGACAATCAGCGCGATCCTTTTCGCGGCTTTGTCCGGTGCACTTGCGGGCCCGCCGGCTTTCTCTCAATCACTATCTGAAAATTCCGATACCGGGCTGGATGAGGGTCCGGTTCAATTGCGTCTGGATATCGCTTCGGTCCTGCTGGCCGGCGCGGCCGGAGAGGCTGGCGATGGCCTGTTGTTTGATCTGGATGCCGAACTCGCCTTCGAAAGCTTCACATCATCGGGGCGGCGCTGGGGCTTCGTCGCCGGTGGCCGGGCTGAGCGCGATGGCTCGCGCACCGCTTGGGGTGGTCTGGCAGGCGATTGTCCGGCCGCGTTTGGTGATTGTGCCAGCATCATGGTTGGCGGCCAGCTCCACCCTGTGCGCGCGCCCGTTTCAGGTTTCCAGTCCGTCGCGACCGAACGTGATGACGCCCTGCGCCTGGCGCTCACCTCCGCCTATGCCTTTGTCGATCTCGGCTGGGGCGAGGTCCGGCTGGGTTATGGCCCCGGTGCGGCCGATCTCGATCCTGAACAGGGGCCAACGGCCTTCCGCCTCAGCCGCGCCGATGGCGGGCGTGTCGATCTCACCGGGCTGAGCGGCGCGCGGACCCGCAATCTGAGCTCTGGCCGCTCGCCCAAGCTGGTGTTCCGTTCCATTACCCTTGGCCAGACCTCCACAATCGGTGCTTTCCGGGTCTCGTCTTCCTTTACGCCGGCCGTGCGTGATTGCGGCGTTGATCATTGCGCCCGGGATAACGGGCCGGCCGGATTGCTGGTGCCGGAATTCGACAATGTCTGGGAAATCGCCGGCCGCTATGAAATCCGGCGCGGCGATCATGAATACGCCTTTAGCCTGGGCGCTTCGCAGGGCGATGCGGCCTCCAATATCGCCGGATTTGCCGGTATCAGCACGCGCGATGCCGGCTTTTCCTGGACCCACGGCGCCTTAAGCGCCGGAGCCCGCTGGCTTCGTAGCAATAACGGGGTCGATGGGGATGGCAGCTATGAGGCCTGGTCGGCTTCAATCGGGCTGGAAAGCGGGCCCTGGCTGACGACGCTAGAGGCCGCGCGCTTCAGCGATGATCTTGCCCATGTCGACGGCCAGACCTGGCAATTGAGTACTTCCCGCCTTGTCGGCGACCATTGGATTGTGGGTGGCGGCGTGCAGCATGCTGACCGCCATGACCCCTTCGCCACCAGTACCGGGCGCCGCCAGATCCGCCTCGATGGCAGCGCGGTCTTCCTCGAGCTCGGCTGGCAGTTTTGACATATCCGCCACAGCTGGATGGATTCTTTAACCGCATCAGCAGAATCAGCTTGGGGAGTCGCGAAGCCTGGGGTTAGTTTGTTCATGTGAGGGAGCAAAAGCTATGGCCGAGCGGGCATATCTTCGAGGCATGACGGTGAAGGGGCTGATTTTTGGATCAGCCGCTGCAGCCGTGCTTTGCCTTGCGCCAGCTGCTTTTGCACAGGACGATGTGGCTGTGGCCGGTGAAGCCGAAACCACCGCCGCGCTGGCTCCGGGCGTTGAAACGCCTTGGTATGAAGCCTTCACCCTGTCGATGAACGGGCGTCTTAACCCGGCTCTCGAGCTTGAAAGCACCTATGACTGGGAATCGCCGGGCGGTTTCTGGGGGCTGCGTGTTGGCATCCAGGATAATCCTGACCTGCGCAGCGATCTGGGTGATGTCAGCGCCGGTGCCTTTATCAATCTCGGCGACCGTATCCGCCTTGGCGGCCAGGTCCGTTTCACCTCTCCCGATGACGAGATTTTCCGTTTGACCGAGAATGGTGACCGTCAACCGGAAATCAAATTCGAGTCCGCTCTGCGCTTTTAGTCCGCAGCCAGCGCACCGACACAGCAAATCCCCGCAAACCCGAGTCCGATAAGGCGCCTGCCTGTGCGCTGCGTGACTCCGCCCAGCGCATAGACCGGTATGCCCGCGCTTTGTGCCAGGCCTGCCGCCGCGAAGGGGCCATGCGGCCGGCCCGCGCTGGAACTCGCACTGGGAAACACACTGGAATAGAACACCGCCTCGATACCGGCTGCTCGCGCCCGCGCCACCGCGGCGAATGAGTGCGCCGAGGCGGTGAAAATGCGCCGGTCGCCGCGCACCCGGCGATGCGCTGCCTGCGGCAGCAGGCGCTCCGGCCAGTGGACACCATCAGCTCCCACCGCATCAGCAAGCCCGGGATCCGCAGCGATCAGCAGATAAAGCCCCGCCTCCTCTGCCAGTCCGGCAAGCTGCAGGGCGGTCTCGAAGCGGTCGGGCGCGCCGAAATGCCGGTAGACCAGGCCGGTCCCCGGTGCCAGGCTGGCCGCGAAGGCCAGCGGATCGGGCGTGCGCTGAGGGTCCGTCATCGCAAACAGGGGCGGAAGATTGCCCACACTGCCTCGCACACGCGCGGCCAGTCTTGCCATTCTCCTCGCTGCGTCATAAGGCGGCGGCATGGAAAACTCTCCCGACATATCCGATCTGCGCAGCCGCATACTGGCCGATATCCGCGATGCGGCCCGCCAATCCGGCCGCAACCCGTCTGACATCACTCTGGTTGCCGTGTCAAAGCAGCAAAGCGACGAAAAGCTTGATGCTGCGCTCGCGGCCGGCCAGCGTGTCTTTGGTGAAAACCGCGTCCAGGAGGCCCAGACCCACTGGGCCAGCCGCCGCGCGGCCTGGCCCGACCTCGAGCTGCGCTTGATCGGCCCCTTGCAGAGCAATAAGGCGCGCGACGCGGTTGAGCTCTTCGATGTCATTGAGACGCTGGACCGCGACAAGCTCGCCGCCGCCCTGCGCAAGGCGATCGACGAGACCGGCCGCACGCCGCGCCTGCTGGTGCAGGTCAATACGGGTGAGGAAGAGCAAAAAGCGGGCATTGCCCCGGCTGAACTGCCGGCGTTTCTGGCGCGCATGACGGGCGAGTATGGCCTGACGATCGACGGTCTGATGTGCATCCCGCCGGTCGAGCAGCCCGCGGGCCTGCATTTCTCCCTGCTGGCACGTCTGGCGCGGGAAAACGGCTTGCGCCAGCTCTCGATGGGAATGAGTGCGGACTATGAGACGGCTGTGGCGTTGGGCGCCACATCCGTGCGCGTCGGCACGGCTTTCTTCGGCGGCCGTGGCTAGGGCGTGATCACCAGGTAATCGCCGGGCCGGGCAGCCTCCAGCAGACGGCGCACGTCGTTCGGATCGAGCGCCACACAGCCTTCGGTCGGCAGATAGTCATCGCGCTTGCAGTGCAGGAAGATGGCCGAGCCGGCACCCGGCACGGGCGGGTCGTCATTATGGCCGAGCACAAGGATGAGATCGTAGAGACCGTCCTCACGATAAAGTGTTTCGCACGAGGCCGGATAGGGCAGCCGCACGGGCCGGTTATAGGCAGCGTCACCGGGTGCATCGCACCAGCCATCATCCGCCTGGATCGGCTGCAGCGGCAAAGCCGTGACCGGCGCAGCCATACGATCAGCGCGGTAGAGTATGCGGCGCAGCGGGTAGCGGCCCAGCGGGGTGGCGCCATCGCCCTCGCGCTTGTCAGCCTCGGAGATCGTTCCGGAGCGGCCAAGAGCGGCGCGGACGCGTTGCCCGGCGAGCTCAATCCAGCCTGACGCCGAGACGGTCCAGTCCATGATCACGATCCTGAATCTGCCGTGTGGTTGGCGAGGGACGCGCGCATCGTGACGAGACGTCACGTCCGGCGTCCCTTTCGCCTTCCCCACCACGGCTGGTTGTCCGGAGGACCGGACTCAACAGTTTTCAAAGCAATATTCAGGCCAGAATACGAGCCGTTAAGCATAGTGATTCGGGGCCGTATCGCCTGCCATCCGGCAATTCCTGCCGGGCCTGAATTGCCGGTAGGCAGGAATTGCCTTGTTGCCGGAAATCGGCATGATCAGGGGCATGAGCGCCAAGAAATCCATCCTGATCGTCGATGATGACGATGACCTCCGCGAAGCCCTGGTTGAACAGTTCGATTTGCACGAGGAATTTCAGACCCTCTCGGCGGCGACCGCCGGCGAAGGGATGGTCATGGCCCGCGACCAGCGCGCTGATCTTGTCCTGCTCGACGTCGATCTGCCCGATATGGACGGGCGTGAGGCCTGCCGCCTGATGCGCAAGAATGGCGTCACCGCGCCGATTGTCATGCTGACGGGTCAGAATACCGATTCCGACCAGATTCTCGGCCTCGAATCCGGCGCCAATGACTATGTCACCAAACCGTTCAAATTCTCCGTCCTGCTGGCGCGGGTCCGCGCCCATCTGCGCAGCCATGAGCAGAGCGAGGACGCGGTCTTCCAGGTGGGACCCTATGAATTCAGGCCCGCCATGAAGCTGCTCCTGACCGCCGATCAGAAAAAGATCCGCCTGACGGAAAAAGAGACCAATATCCTCAAATACCTCTACCGCGCCGGCGCCAAGGCTGTGCCGCGTGATGAGCTTTTGCACGAGGTCTGGGGCTATAACCCGGCAGTGACCACGCACACGCTGGAAACCCATATCTACCGGTTGCGCCAGAAGGTCGAGCCCGACCCGTCCCACGCGCGGCTGCTGGTCACCGAAAGCGGCGGTTACCGCCTGGCGCACTGATCTCATGGAGGTCGCGGCGCGCAGTTTTCTGGTCCTGTGCCTCATGGCGATCGGCGCTGCGCCGGCCCTGGCCCTGCAGGACGCTCCGGAATTTCCCCCGGTTGAAGGCGTGCCAGTCACGGTAAGTCTCGATTTCTTCGACGTTTCCGGCGTGTCCCAGCGCAGGCTTGATGAGAGCATCGAGATGAACCGGCCGCTTGGCTTTGACACGGCGACGATTGCCGGGTTTACGGCCAATTGGGCCTATGAGGCCGATGACCAGGGGTGTTCGCTGACCGCGATTGAAGTCCCGGTCGATATCCTCATCCGCTATCCGCGATGGACTGAGTGGATGCGAGCCAGCCAGGACATGCGGGCGGGCTGGGAGAGCCGTATGGCCGGCATGGTCGCGCATGAGAATGGTCACGCCCGGATCGCCGTCATGACGGCAGTCGAGCTCCATGATGAACTGGCTCTCAATGGCAGCGCTGCCGATTGCGCCACGCTTGAAGCCGATCTCAATGGGCGCCTGGAGGCCGGTATCCAGCGGCTGCGTGACCGCCAGGGCGAATATGATCGCATCACCGGCCACGGCACGCGGCAAGCGGACTATGACCGGGCGCCTGCCGGGCCTCGCTAGGGCCTATATCTCCAGCGCCAGCATGACGGGCGCATGATCCGACGGTTTTTCCCAGCTGCGCACATCGCTCCAGATCGTGAAGGCATCCCGCCCGCCGGCGACGGCCTGAGCGTGGACGTCCGGCGAGACCCAGATGTGGTCGAGGCGGCGGCCGCGATTGGCGGCTTTCCAGTCCTTGGCCCGATAGCTCCACCAGGTGTAGATCTTCTCGTCCATCGGGATGAGCTCGCGCGCCACATCGCTGAAACTTCCCGCTTGCCGGATACGCTCCAGCGCATCGACTTCGACCGGGGTGTGGCTGATCACCTTCAGCAATTGCTTGTGTGACCAGACATCGTGCTCATAGGGCGCGATATTGAAGTCGCCGACGAGCACGAGACGGGGATTTTCCTTGGCGCGCCGCGCAAAATAGGCCTCGAGACGGTCGAGGAATTCCAGCTTGTGGGCAAAACGCGGATTGATCGCCGGGTCTGGCTCGTCACCCCCGGCGGGGATGTAGAAATTGTGCAATTCCACACCGGCGACGCCAACCCGCTGGTGGCGGGCCTCGGCGCGCGGGCACAATTCCTCGTCACCGAGGTCTTCCAGCGGAAGTTTCGAGGCAATGGCGACCCCGTGCATGCCTTTCTGGCCGCGAATATGGAAGTGCTTGAAGCCCATTTCGCGGAAGGCCTCTTCGGGAAACTGGTCGGCCTGGCACTTGATCTCCTGCAGGCAGAGCACGTCGGGCGACGCATCGCTGACCCAGCGGGCCACGGTCTCGGCGCGCAGGCGTACGGAGTTGATGTTCCAGGAGGCAATCGAGAGCGAGGCCATCAGTGTCGTCTTTCGTCGAAGGGATCAGAGAATATTATAGCTGGCACCGGCCAGACCCACTGGCCAGCGGCCGCGCGCGAACAGGCGCCAGCGGGCGATGAAGGGATGAGGCGGGTCATCTGATTCGGCTTCTGCCAGCACGCACAGGGCTGCACCATTGGCGGCCTGGGCCAGCGCACCGGCCGCGGCATGGATGAGTTCCATATCCTCGATATCATCCATGGAGGCGGCCTCTTCGACCGCATCGCGCGACGAATCGCTGGTCTTGCTGGCCACCTGCGACAGGGCGACCTGGACGGCCTCGGGGTCCAGCCGCTCCAGCACGCGTGAGATCAGGCCGGCGCGGAGCATTTCCTCGGCTTCCCAGCCCACCGGGTCGAGGTCGAGGCTCTCGGCTGCGAAGGCCGCCTCGCTCCAGTCGGTCAGCAGGGCAGGTTCGGCCTCGGGAAAGCCCAGCCCGTCGAGATAGGCGCGTGCCAGCACACGGTCGCGGGGATCCAGGGGCTCGCCAAGCCGGGAAAACCAGGTATTGGCGTTGAGGCTCTCGGCAAAGGCGCGTGCCTTGTAGAGCAGAGGGATTTCCTCGAGCAGGCGCGGGATGTCCACGTCGTCGGAATTATCGTGAAATTGCATGCTGCCTGTTTAACGCCCATCGCCCGGGCTGCACAGCGCAAATGCGGGCAAAAATAAAGGCGCCCGGTCTCAAGGGGGAGGAGACCGGGCGCCGGGCTTTGCGTGAATTTCTCAACGCAGCGCCGGGAGGGGATCACACCGGCGCGACTGATAAAGGGACCCGCGAGCGGGGGGACGAAGCCGGTCCATTTCCGATCAGTCAGCGTAGCAATAACGCCACAGGCTCAGAAAAAATACAAATAAAAAATAAGAAAGGTATTGCCTGTGGTCAAAATGTCGCGGCAGCGCTAGCGACGCCCGCGCCGGGAACTCCGATCCGCATCCGGATCCGGAATAACAAACAGGCGTGGGCTGAGCGCCATGCCGGTCTCGACATCGAGCAAGGTCACACGGGTCACCTCGCCCAGCGCGTCGGTAACGAACCATTGCTGAAGCTCATGGTTTTCTGCATCGAACAGGAATTCGATTTCCCCTTCCATCTCCCCATTTGGATCGCGGACGATGATCGACAGGAAGCCGTGCTCTTCATTGATGTCGACGATCTCGGCATCCTGGGCGATGTCGATATCCGACTTCAGCAACCACCAGAGCGGCGTGGAGCGCAGGGGGGCCCGGTCAACGGTTTCCAGATCGCGGTCTTCGAGCCCGACCGTGGTGCCGTCGGCAATCACCCGGATTGGCGAGGGATCATCATATTCAAACAGGAGCCGGCCGGGTCGCGACATGGACAGAAGTCCGCGCGCCGCCGATCCGTTAGGTGCCACCTGGACAAAGCGTGCCCGCAGCGTCGTGATGCCATTGAGATAGGCGTTGATGTCAGCAATCGCCGCCGCCCGGTCAAAGGCCGGCTGGGCCTCGCCGGTGAGGGCCGAATCGGGGACGAGCTCGGGCTCCGGCAGCGGGGCCGCAGACTGGAGCAGGAGGGCGGAAAGAAGCGAAATGATCATGGCTGCAGGCTGCCTGTTGAATACGGCACGAGCAAGGCCCTGATGTTCATGATTCCGGCAGGAATTCAGCGCCGGTGAGGGCCATGTCTGCTGCCCTAGGCCGCATTGTGCTCGGGCAGATAGATCTCGCGCCGGCCGGCATGGTCAGACGGGCCGATCATGCCCTCTTCTTCCATGCGTTCGACCAGGGTTGCGGCGCGGTTATAGCCGATCTGCAGACGGCGCTGGATATAGCTGGTCGAGCATTTGCGGTCGCGCGCAACGAGGGCGACGGCCTGGTCGAACAGGGCATCGCCGCTGCCGCTGTCTTCTTCCATACCCGGCAGCCCGCCCGTCTCGTCATCATCGCCGCCGGAAGTCACGGCGTCGAGATATTCAGGTGCGCCCTGCTTCTTGAGGAAAGCGGCAACCTCCTCGACTTCCGTATCCGAGACAAAGGGGCCATGCAGGCGGCGCAGGCGGCCGCCACCGGCCATGTAGAGCAGATCGCCCATGCCCAGCAGTTGTTCGGCGCCCTGGTCGCCGAGAATGGTGCGGCTGTCGATCTTGGAGGTGACCGAATAGGAGATACGCGTCGGGAAATTGGCCTTGATCGTGCCGGTGATGACATCGACCGATGGGCGCTGTGTCGCCATGACGACATGGATGCCGGCGGCGCGTGCCATTTGCGCCAGGCGCTGCACGGCGGCCTCGATCTCCTTGCCAGCGACCATCATCAGATCGGCCATTTCGTCGATCACCACGACGATATAGGGCATTTTCTCGGCCTGGATGAATTCGGTCTCGAAGATCGGCTCACCGCTTTCACGGTCATAGCCGGTCTGTACTGTGCGTGAGAGCGGCTCGTCAGCCTCGATCGCTGCCGCAACACGCTCATTGAAGCCCGACACATTGCGCACGCCGATCTTGGACATGCGCAGATAGCGGCTTTCCATTTCGCGCACGGCCCATTTGAGCGCGACAATGGCCTTTTTCGGGTCTGTGACGACGGGTGTCAGCAAATGCGGGATGCCGTCATAGACGGACAATTCGAGCATTTTCGGGTCGATCATGATCATGCGGCAGTCTTCCGGTGGCAGCCGGTAGAGCAGGGACAGGATCATCGCGTTAATGCCGACCGATTTGCCTGAACCGGTGGTGCCGGCGATCAGCAGGTGAGGCATGCGCGCGAGATCGGCGACAAAGGGTTCGCCGCCAATCGTTTCGCCCAGCGCCATGGGCAAATCCGCCTTGCTCTCCTCAAACACTTTCGAGTTCAGCAGGGCGCGCAGATAGACGGTTTCCCGCTTGGGATTGGGCAATTCGATCCCGATGGCATTGCGCCCGGGCACGACGGCGACACGGGCCGCTGTGGTACTCATGGAGCGCGCAATATCATCGGCGAGATTGATGACGCGCGAGGATTTGACGCCGGGCGCCGGCTCGAACTCATACAGGGTGACCACCGGTCCGGGGCGGACCTGGACGATCTCGCCCTTGACCCCGAAATCCGTCAGCACGCCCTGCAGCAGCACGGCATTCTGGCGCAGGGCCAGCTCATCGACCGCATCATTGCGCGGCGTTGGCCGGGCGAGCAGATCAAGGCGGGGCAGCTGGAAGCCGCGCGACCGGTCGAAGGCTAGGGCACCCTGGGATTCGCGGGAATCGCGTTCAGAGGATTTGGCGCGCCGGGTCGGCGAGACCTTGACGCTGGAATTGAAGGCCGGGCTCTGTCCATACGGGGCCTCGTCCGCATCATCGTCGGAAAAGTCTTCATTGTCAGACTCGGCGGCACGCATGGCGCGGCGCAGAACGGGCTCTTCGCGAACCGTCTCGCGATTCAGGGCTTCCCGGTCGCGGCCGGAGACAAACAGGTCTCCCAGGCCAACGCCGCGTCCGCGCACGGCATCGAACCAGACCCGAAGCGTTGCCCAGGACAGCCCCGCAGCATCATAGGCGGCCGAGAGATCGCTGGCGCGCAGGCCGAAGGTGAAGAACATGCCCGCAACCGCCAGCAAGAGGCCGAACGCCGCGGCAATTCCCGCCGCACCCGGCAGATCGAGGCTGGCCGGCAGGCCGCTCAGTCCGGACAGCGCCATGTCACCGATAGCGCCGCCCATCCCGCTGGCGAAGGGCCAGGCATTGGGCACGGGCAAGGCGCTGACGGCAGCGGCAAAGCCCGTCGTGCCGATGATGGCCGCGATCCAGCGCAAGGCCGCAATGGAGGCAGGCCTGCGGCGCGGCGTCCGCATCACCAGCGCGACACCCCAGACGAATAGCGCAATCGCCGGTCCGGCCGCTGACCAGCCAAAGGTCTGCAGCAGGACATCACTCGTGCTCGCACCGGGCCGGCCCATCAGATTGTGCACGCTCCCGGCCGCCGAGACATTCCAGCTCGGATCGAGAACATTATGGGTCAAGAGCGAAGCAAGCAGGAAGATGCCGGCACCCAGCATGATACAGCCAAGGGCAATATCGCTGGTGCGGGCAAGCCACAGGCCGCCTTGCGGCTGGGGCGCGGTGTCGCTTCGGGTTGCAGTGCGCTTTGTCATGTCCCCGTTCTAGCCTGACAAGGGTTCCCGTGTGGTAAACAGAGGTTAATGGGGCTGCGGCGTGTTGCCCGCTTTCCAGACGCCGCGAAATCCCTATTCTCCGATCCATGACAGACACACCCATTTTCTCCGGCGATGTGATTATCGTCGGCGGCGGTCTCGCCGGCCTCACCCTGGCGCTGGCCATGGATCAGGCCGGGCTCAGCGTCGCGGTGATCGACAGCCTGGCGATCGACACCCAGCTCGCACCGGAATTCGATGGTCGCGCCTCGGCGCTGGCCTACACGTCCTGGCGCTTGTTCGAAGCCCTCGGGATCGCCGACGAATTGCAACAACATACCCAACGAATTGAACACATAATTGTCTGTGATGGCCGCCCCTATGGTGGTGAAAAGCCGGGTGGTCCGGGCGCCCACAGCCTGCACTTCGACCGGCGCGAAATCAGCGACGGTCCCGATGGCGAGCCGCTTGGCTGGATGGCGGAAAATCGTCATACGCGTCAGGCACTTGCCCGCGCGGTCCTGGCGCGTCCCGGTATCCTCAGCATCGCGCCGGCAACCGCAGCCGGCTATGAGAAACGCCAGGACGGCATTGATGTCCGCCTCGATGATGGACGCCTTCTCAGCGCCAGCCTTCTGGTCGCATGTGATGGAAAGTTCTCGCGTATTCGCAATCAGGCCGGGATCAGAACGGCCGGTTGGGGCTATGGCCAGAAGGGCGTTGTCGCAACCGTCCGCCACACCCTCCCCCATAATGGGGTTGCCTATGAATACTTCCTGCCCTCGGGCCCGTTTGCCATCCTGCCACTTCCTGACAACCGCGCCTCGCTGGTGTGGACAGAACCGGACGCTGTCGCCGATATGCTGAAGGCGGCTGACGACGAGACTTTCCAGCAGGAGCTGGAGAATCGCTTCGGTGATTTCCTCGGAGAGGTTGCGCCGGTCGGACCCCGTTGGGCCTATCCGCTGGGCCTGAAATTCTCTGAACGCTTCTGCGATGAGCGCATTGCCCTCGTCGGAGATTCAGCGCGCGGCATTCACCCGCTGGCCGGGCAGGGCTTCAATCTGGGAATCCGGGATGCTGCCGCCCTGGCCGAGGTGTGCGGCGAGGCAAAACGGGTGGGCCTGGATATCGGCTCGCTGACGACGCTGCGGCGGTATGAAGCCTGGCGCAAGTTCGACAGCGCGACCCTGGCTCTGGGCACTGACTTCTTCAACCGGCTGTTTTCAAACGACATCGAACCCGTGCGGAAGCTGCGTGGTCTCGGCTTGTCGATCGTGAACCGGATCCCGCCCGCGCGACGCTTTTTCATGCGGCAAGCTGGCGGTGAGACGGGAGATCCACCCAAGCTCCTGCGCGGCCAGCGGCTGGACGCAGCCTAGAAGGGGTTGAGCGTGTAGCCGCCTTGTTGGAGGAGCGCGTGTACGGTCATCGCCGAGAGGGCCATGGTCACGCCCGGCATCAGATCGTCATTCGTGACATTGTGATAGACGGCGCTTTGCCCGCAGACATAGATTTCCACGCCGTTGGACACGAGCGCAGCGACGAGATCGGCATTGGCCGGAGCCCCGTTCCCGGCATAGAGCGTGGCCTGCGAGACATCCAGCACCGCCCCGCCGTGCACGACGATAGCGAGGTGAATTCGCTCCGCCGGAATGCCAGCCGCCACATGCATATTGAGAAAGCGCGCAGCGGTGACAAGCTGCCGGTTTACTTCACCGCTTTCGGCCTGGTTCGAGATGTCAAACGCGACGCGAAACTCCGCCCCTTCGGGAATCTCCAACTCTGCGTCCACCGGTGCGACGGCACCATAATTGTCGATCACGGGGCCTGTCGCGAAATCATCCAGGCCGGCCAGGGCTGGCGCGGAAAAGAGAAGGACGGAAAACAGCAGGGCTGCAGCGGTAGACAGGCGCAAAGGACACTCCAATTTATCTATTGCAGCCAGCGTATTCCCTTCAAGGGAGGCTGCCAATGCATATCCCATTCATGTCGAGGACTGGCCCAGCGCGTAGAGATAGTCCCAAGTGAACAGTCCGCTATCATGCCCGTCATCAAAGACGATACGTACCGCATAACGTCCGACCGGCTCGGCCGCTGTGACGAGGACGTTGTCCTTGCCGGTCACAACACGCTTCTGCCCCGGGCCATGGCCCTGCACCTCCGCGCTCGGGCTCTCTGTGCGCAGCGTTGTGAAGGGAATGGCAAAGCTGGCACCGTCATCGAAGCGGACTTCCAGCGCTCTGTCCTGCTTGGAGAATCGAAGATGCTCGGGCCAGGGGCGTCCCATCAGGCGTCGTCCAGAGGGCGAGCCTCTTCCGGGAGCATGATTGGAATGCCATCACGCACCGGATAGGCGAGCCCGGCAGACTCGGAGATCAATTCCTGGGCGTCGCGATCATAGGCCAAGGGACCGCGGGTCACCGGACAAACCAGGATTTCCAGCAGTTTCGGATCGATGATGCGTGGGCTTGCTACGGCCTCGGTCATGACAGTCTCCTCAGGCAAACAGGATGGATGAAAGGCGCCTGCGGCCATCTCTGGCCACCTCGCTCATCGGGCCGGCCGCCTCGAATATCTTCAACAAGAGCGTTCGTGCCGCCTGTTCATTCCATTCACGATCCAGCGCGGTAATGGCCAGCAGCTGATCTGCCGAGCCAGCCTGATCGCCATTGGCCAACAGCGCTTCAGCGAGGTCAAACCGGGCTTGCAGATCAGCCGGATCGGCGTTGACAGCATCACGCAGGCCAGCAGTCACGCTGTCATCCGCAGGGGCGGCACCAGCAAGCTCGAGCGCCGCGCGTACCGACTCAACGGCCGGATCGTCGCTGCGATCAGCGGGCACCTGGGCCAGTATCTCACCGGCCTTGTCGATATCGCCGGCTTTCAGCCAGACGCGGGCCAGTCCGGCGAGTGCGCCTGGATGGCCGGGGTCACTTTGCAGGACAAGTGCGAAATCCTGCGAGGCCCCGCCAAGGTCGCCGCTCTCGATCGCGGCAGCGCCTCGCTCAATAATGCTCCGCAATTCAGCCTCGCTGGGGCCTGCCCCGGAGATGCGCTGGATGAAATCCTTGATCTGGCTTTCCGGCAGGGCGCCCATGAAACCGTCCACCGGCTGCCCGTCCTTGAACGCAAAGACCGCCGGGATCGACTGCACCCGCAATTGCTGGGCGATGCCCGGATTCTCGTCGATATTGATCTTTACCAGCTTCACAGCACCGCCAGACTGGCGCACCACATGTTCAATGACGGGTCCCAATTGCCGGCACGGGCCGCACCAGGGCGCCCAGAAGTCGACCAGGACCGGTACGGTCTTGGATGGCTCAACCACGTCCGCCATGAAATCGCGGTCGCTGGATTCCTTGACCAGATCGTCAGTCGAGGCGCTGGTGTCTCCGGAAGTGAACAGGGTCATCTACGGTTTCCTTGCTGTATCAGGCCTATGAAATGGCCCTGACGGGGCAATCTTGCAAGCCGTCACCCGCTGGCCTCTTCATCTTCAAGCAGGGCGGCGAAGTCAATGACCTCCGGTGTGTGGCCGGTTGAGTCGATAAAACGGAGAAGGTCGGCCGGCGACAGACCGGTCGTCGCGTCGTTTGACAAAGGGTGGCACCAGACGAGCGGCCAGTCGAGCAGCGCCTTGTCCAGTAGAAAACGGACTTGCTGCTCTGTGTCATTGATCAGGGCCAAGGCCGTGACCGAGCCCGGGCGAACGCCGAGGCAGTCGAATAGAAGGGGTTCGGGGCCAAAGGACAGGCGACCACTGCCGATCTGCCGATGCAGCCGGTTGAGCCGGATTACGGTCTCATCCCTTGCCGTGATCAGAATTGATTGCCCGAGGCGGTCCTTGAGAAAGAGATTCTTGGTGTGGGCGCCCGGCATGTCCGCCTTGTGTTCCCGGCCCTCATCGACCGTGAATATTGGCGGATGCTCAACTGTCTGGTGGCGGATTTCCAGCGCGTCCAGGCGGGCAAAAAGTGCGGATCGTGAAGTGCTCATAAGCATGTTGAAGCCCTGTCTGCGCGCCAGATCAAGTCCTTGTGCAGGGCGACGGAATCTCCCTCTTGCAATCCGTCCGGGTTTGCGCGATATACCCCGCTCCCTGGCGGGGCTAGACCCCGCATAGACATGAGCGGGCGTAGCTCAGGGGTAGAGCGTCACCTTGCCAAGGTGAATGTCGTGAGTTCGAATCTCATCGCCCGCTCCATTCTTTCAATCACTTAGCGGTTGGCGGATTTTGGACTGGAAAAAATTCCAGCACCATCCCAGCACGCGGATTGAAATCGACACCCCGATTTGCCTTGTTCAATCTATGCCGTACTCGATCCGGGCGAGGCGTTCGGCCTCTGCTCGATCCAACCCGCCGTCATACTCCCTGATCGCCGCCCGCTCATCATACCGGTCACGGAGTTCGTCAGACATGTTGCAGACGGTGGGTACACCGGGAACCGTGGGGACCATCGCCCCAGAGCCTTGATTTTCTGCAATTTCTCCGGCCCCCACTTCGCCGGGCAGCCGCTCCCACGGCTGATCTGGTGGGAACCCGCCCGCGAAGTGACGCCGCGCCCGTGCGATAGCGTCTGCGAGCGGGTCACTCGCCATCGAATTCAGCCTCCAGGATGGATGCATCGATCCAGTAGAAGCGCCGATTCTTGCCCTTGTACTTTTTCACTCGCTTCAGCCGCTGGCCGTCGCCTGCGCCCACAGAGAGGAAACCGCCCTCCAGGACAACCCGCGCGGCGTACGCCAGATCAAAGCCCGCGAAGACCTCAGCCCAGCCCGCATCGTGAAACAGGAAGAAATCCTTCGCCTCGTGTGTGTGCATGTAGCCAAGCGTCTTGAGCGAGCGCGCCTCCCCTGCGCGATGTCCGGTGCCGGTGTGTTCCGCGATCTCATCATGCACGCTCTCAGCGAAGGCAGCGAACCGGCTCTGATCTTGCTCGATAGCGGACTTGAGCCTGCGGATAATGTCCTGTTTCTCGCGCGGGGCAGATCGCCCGAATGCCGATGCCCATCGGTCGAACAGCCGCAGCGCCGCATTGGACGCGTCCCCGGCCTGCCAGGGCACTACCCCGAAAGCCGCTGCCAGCTCGCCGGCCGCCGCCACCAGTGCAAAGCGCGCGGCTCCGCGATGGACTTGTCCATGATCGCCGGGTCGCTGCGCCCTCTCCATGAAGCGCGCCTTGATGTCCTCAGCGTGGGCGCACGCGGCATCCGGATCCGAAACATAGCCCTCTACGAAAGCGGGTCCGGCAAAGCCGTAGTGCTTGATGGCGGCGGCCTTGATCTTATCTGACAGGTCGGCTGGCCCATCCGTGCCGTGCAGCTCCTCCCAAACTCCCATCCCCTTTCCAGCGTCGGCATAGATATCCAGAAGGCGCAATTCTTGACCAGCCATCACCCGGTCATTGCGCTTGCTGGCCCGGATATGGTCGCCAAGGCCGATCTCGCCCGTCGACAGGAGCATTATGCGCCACTCCGATCGGTGGCGCAGAGAGCCGTCTGTCTTGGCGCGTGCCTTCGCCTGTCCGCTCGCCAGCATGTAGGCAGCTGGCCCGGCTTCCTCCGGGGCAATCTCTCCCAACTCATCGAGCACAAGCAGCGTCTCGCTGTGTCCGTAGGCCGTCATCTCAAGGGCGTTCGCGGTAGATCGCCATTTCAGCACTGCACCCTTCTCACCGCGCCCGCCCCAGATCGAACCGGCCGCATGTGCCACTGAGGTTTTTCCGTTTGAGCTATCGCCCCGAAAATGAAACCCGCCGCCCTCGATCTCGAGAGGCCGCAACAACGGACCGGCAAATCCCATCGATAACGCAAATAGCAACAGGTCATTGCCTAGAGCTTTGTTCGCAATCTCATTTTTCCAAGCGCTGAAGCTGCCGTGTTGCCGATAGGGCAGGGTAGTGGCATCGCCGGTGAACAGGACCGGCTCGGACTCAGGCGGCCCGATCACCTTTTCCGGCAGCACGAAGGTTTTGCCGTCATTCGTCCAGCCTGTCGCTGCGACCAACCTAAGGCGGGCCAAGCTCCGCAGCGCATTGAAGTACTGGACGAAACGATCAACCTTGAAGCCGCGCCCGCTTGGGACCTCCAGCCCCGCATCGGCCAATCTTGCGCGCACCGTCCCTGAATCCCGCGCCAGGTCGCCGCGCGATATGATCTCTGTTTTCTCGCTGCCGTCTCCGTCACGGAATTTGATGACCACCGACCACGCATTGCCGAAGAAATCGCGCGCCTCGCCCGCGACCGTGAAGGGGCCGGCAATGCGTATCCACTGCCGCTTCTCACCTTCACCGTAAGCAGCTTCCAGCCCGGTCTGTGCCATGCGAAATCCATCGGGCATGGCCGGGATTACTTGTGCGGACGCCAGTGCCGCCTTGATCAGCCCCAGCGCGTCCGGCTGGCTGAGCACCTCAGGCCAGGCATCGGCCAATCCCCACCCTTCCGGCATCTCATCAGGCAAGCCGACAATGCCGGCGATCTTTGCTCCGGCAGCCAGGGCGGCGCGCTGAGCGGCCTTCGCGGCCTTGAGGCCCGGTGCATCGGCATCGGGCCAGATCGCTACGGAGCGGCCTTTGAGCGGGCTGAAATCAGCCTTGCCGATGGCGTTCGACCCGCCCGGCCATGTCATGCACACGTAATCGGGAAATCGCTCTGCTGCACCGTCCGCGTCTTTCTCGCCCTCGCTCAAAAGCACTGCCACGCTGGGGCCTTGGCGGGCCGCAAGCCGGTCGAGCCCATAGAGCGGGCGAGCATCGCCGGGTTCGGCTCCGAATCGCCAGGCCATGCCGCCCGATCCGTCGCGCCAAAGCGTGTACGGGAGAATTTTCTTCTCTCCGTCTGCCTGGTCAAAGCGCAGCGTGTGCCGAAGCACAGCGCCTGCCGCGTCGCGATAGGTCCAGACGTTTGCCGGCTTGCCAAAACGCCCGAATGTATCCGGCAGCGCAGGCGCACTATTCGGAACGGGCGCTACCAATTCTCCGGTCTTATCCGGCGAACGGCGTTCGCCGGGCTCCGTCCCAGCCTTGCGGGCAGCGCGAATCCGGTCGAATGGATTGTCCGTCTGATCAGTCATGCTGGTCCCCTCTAAGGCGAAGCAGCGCCGCACGGCCTGCAGCGGGTTCGAGGATCTCGACAGGAGCCCAGACGCCGAACGACACGTTGCCGGGTCCCCGTTCGGTCGGGCCGATGATCGAGACCCCGGCAGCGCTGTAGATCGATGCCAGCGCGTGGATATGAGTGTCGCGGGGTGACGCCTCCATGAGCGCCAATTGTCCGCAGGAGAGGCCGCTGTCAGGCAGGCTGGAGGCATCGCCGGACGTCCACCCCAGAAGGGCGCGCGCCGCGCGCATGTGAAACCCTGCGTGATAGTGCCCGACCACAACCGCGCCCGCGTGGCGGGACTCTGCCCCACCCGTAGACAGGCCGGGAGGAATGAGGCTCACCCCGCAATCGAGCAGCACCTGCCGGAAGGTGCCGTAATCTGCAGGACTGACATCAGGGCAACCGAAGGCGATCCCCCGCATGTCCCTGTACCGGCGCGCTATGCCTGCCCGGCAGAGTTCATGGCGTATGCGCTCGCCATCGATCAGGCTGAGCCCCGCTCGCAGGCTGGCGACAGCCCAGGACGGCACCGGGTCAACCCGTCTCGTGTGCGCGTTCATCGGGCGGCCTCCTCGAATGGATCAACCCCAAGCGATTGCGCCAGGTGGATGGCTGCATCGCGCTGGCTTTCGCCGCTGACGAAGGCGGCCAGGCTGACGAGATCGCCGCCCCGATCACCGGTGGCAAAGTCTGCCCATTTGCCGGTATCGAGATTGACCTTGAACGAGCCCAGGCGGCGGTCGGAGCGTTGCGGATTGCGTGCAACCCACTCCACGCCATCCATGCGGCCGGCAGGGAGAAGCGCCGGCACGATGCGTCTCGCATCGGACAGGGCGGCGCTATTGACGCGGGCGAAGTCGATCAGACCCCGCCGCGTGTTCGCGTTGGTCGCCATGGGACTCAGGCCGTCGCGGAGGTCGAGGTGCGCTTGCGCGATTCCGCCCAGCTTTGGAGGTCGGCAACGTCATAGGCGCAGCGGGCACCAATTTTCACATAGGTCGGACCGTCGCCGGTCAGCCGTAGCTTGTTGAGGTAGCTGGGGCTCACGGTGAGAAAGTCCGCAGCCTGATAGGTGTTCAAGTAGCGGGGTGTGGGATGGGTCATGATGGCAATTCCTTCGTACATCACAGCAACGGGAATCACTGCTGATAGGCGAAGGAATAGTCAGGAAAGCATAGGGGGAGAGAGTTGGGCGAAATAACAAGCAGGGGACGTAGATATACCTACACCCCCGATTTCTTCGGTCCGTCTCCAGCCAATGGGTTCTTGGTGCTTCGCGGAAGCGTGCCCGCTTTCTCCCACGCTTGAACCTGAGTTTTGAATTGATCGGGACCCGGAAGGCTCAGCTTCTGTCCAGCCTCACGTTTCTCGTTTTCAGCGGTGAGGGCGAGCACAAGTGCTTGATACATCGGACCGCGCCCGCGTGAGGGGTTGGCCTTGCGATATGAGATTAGAAAATCCAGCGAGAAGGCCCGCCACCTTGTGTCCGCACCATCCGCGTTTGCGTTGGACGACTTGATTGTTTTGGCCTTGCCGGCCGCCCTGTAGAGTTCATGAGCGCGGTGTTCGGCAAGGAACGTACCCAAGTTGAACGCAAGCCGCGCGGCCAAATCGATGGCAATCTGCTGGTCTTGAACGACGCCACCGGGCTCACGAAGCATCTGAATCGAACGAGTGTAATTGGCGACGTAGAGAGCCCAATGGATCGGGGCTCCTGCTGGAAAGGCGCGCATGAACGCTGGGGAATCGCAGGCCCGGTTCCATGACCGCGAAGACGGGCATTGTTTTGGGCCGCGTAACTCCTCGAGCACGCCCTCGGCTCTATAGTCGCTCAAGTCCAACGTGCCGTGCTCCGAAATTGGCGCCCAGCAGAGGCGATCATCTATCCACGCCCAAGCGTGACCGAAGCCGCCACCATCAGAGAGCGGGAGCTCGACCCGCCTTTCTCCGGTGCCCACCGAACGATAATTCAGGCCCCACTCGACGGGGAAGTTATGCTCCCTGAGGATCCGTGCGGCTTGCGTAGTGGCGTCCGCTCCTAACCACCCCTCATCACGGCAGCCCAAAGTCACATCCTCGATCATCCACGGTCGGTCTATTTCGTGGGCGCGGCCTCGTCTGCGCGGACCGATGATCACCACGCGGCGACGGGCGCGGCCAACCCCTCTCCAAGCAATATGTCCAATCTCTTTTGTCTCGGCGGCTGGGTCCGGGAGTTCACCTGGGAACTCTAGGGGCAATCCTTCCGGGGGGATGCCTCCGTCCAAAGCTTGCTCAAAATTCGGCATAGGCGCTATCGCACCGTTTCCCCACCTTAGTCTGAGGGTATGGTCATCACCGTGCCAGCCGGTCACCCCTGGCCGCGGCATGCCGACTCCCGCCTCTTTCGTCGATTTGACGCCCTGCCAATCGGGAGCGATTTCTCGACCGTCATCTAGGATCAGTACCGGCCCCTTCATTTCTTCGTATCCCCAGCGAACGCCGTTCGTCGGGCATAGATCAGCACCGCACCGGTGCGGTCTTCTGTCTTCACGATCTCGACGCCGTTCGCTCCGAAGGCGTCCACCAGCTTCTTCATGGTGCCGGCGCGCATCGTGCGGCCATTCTCGATCCGCGACAGCGTGCCGGCAGCAACCCCGCTCGCCCCGGCAAGGTCTTCAAGCCCCCACCCCAGAAGGGCGCGGCCGGCGCGGCAGGCTTCAGCAGTCAACATGCGGGCATCCTTTCAGCCGCCATCATGATGGCATGGCGTGGCATCGGACAATATCAGGATTGATCCGTTTGCCAATTCCAAAACGTCATGTATCTTGACGCTTCGCGATGCCGATACACGCCAGGCACTGCGCAATGGAAGCCACGAACACGGAGCACCCAATGTTTCAATCTGACATCACGGCCGGCACCGCCTGCCCATCGGCCCGCTTTGCCGGCGAAATCGCCGCCCTCCTGATCGCGCTCGCCAAGGCTGAGGAAGCCGGTAGCTTTGACGATCCGACCGTCCAGGCGCTCGCGAAGCGCATCGCGGCCGTGGAGGAAGCCGCCTCTTGGGTGCGGCCGCGATCAGCGGAGGGCGCGTTCCTTCACCTGCTGATGGCCTCTGCAGACGCCATGAACCTGCCCAGGGCGAGCCCGGCCTGTGCCGACGCGATGGAATTGCGCTGCGAGCGCAATCTGTACGCTGTGAGATCATTCCTGCTGCAGGCTATCGAGGATCCGGCCGACAGCTTGTGGAGCCCGCTTCTCGCGAACTACATGACGGATGGCATGGATGCCGTTGGCAAGATTGACGGCCTGACCAGCCACGAACCCCCAGAGATCGCGGGAACGTCAGCTCACGGCTGACGCCACCGGCAGTGGTGAGCGAATGGGCGCTCGAGCCGCTGTACGAGCGATGCCGTCCGGGGGCGGATTCGCACCACCGACACGCGGATTTTCAATCCGCTGCGACGCTGGGGCAGGCGCTGCCAGGCAGCTGAGCATCGCGGCGGCAAGGCCAAGCGTTCGATACAGGTTCAACGTTTCCTCCATTGTGATGCCGCTGTGCGGCTTCCTCTCGCAAGATAGCGCTGTGCGTGCGTGGAGCGCGTGTCGCGGATCATGCCGCGAGAATTGGGGGTATGGGGCCACACCCGCGCGCGGGGCCGTTCCTGCGTGTCATGGGCTTTCCCCAGCGAGAGGAAGCGGACGCGGTGTGGGTGCCGGCAGGATCCGCCCCGGCGAACGGCGTTCGCTGGACCGTGCCGGGCAGGGCGGCTCCCACCAGTTCCCACCAGTACCCATCTGATAGAATGAGTGTGGCCCTGCCGTGATCGGCGAAATAACCTGCCCAGGCTGAGCCTCTCGCCAAGGGCTCCCACCGGTCCCACTGGTTCCCACCTGAATTTGCCGATAGTGTAAACTGTCACCTTCCATCGTTGACGTCAGGCAATATTGTGTAACGCAATTATTCTACCTCTTTGTTTGGTCTAACTTCGCTACATCGCCGATTTCAACATCTATGCTTTATCGCGAAAGACAAAGTGACGAAGCGCCGGAATGTCAACCAGTTGTGTCAACCATGTCAAAAACCTGTGTGCCTGAAACGGGCCGGGGCTCTGCCGCCCCGTATACGGAGAACGCCCGGGGAGGACCCGCGACGCATTCCGGCCAGTAAGTAGTTGATCAATATAGATTGGCCCGTTGAACGATTGCTGGTGCAGGCGTGCGCTACCGCCGCCCCGGCCCCGATCAATCGTCGGAACGCCAGCCGCGACAACCGGCATATCCTGCCGGTTGCTGCCGCCGCGCCCATTCCACGCGCGGGTGTGGCCCCATACCCCCAATCCTCGGGGCGGGTCGCAGGCTCTGACGAGCCCGGTTAGGCCTTCTTGAGGGTGATCACCTCAGCAGAGTGACCGGACAGGGCTGCAGCCACAGCAGTGGAGGTGCGTTCCGCCGCCTGCATCACCGGATCATTCGCCAGGTGGGCATATTGTGCGGTGGTCTTGACGTTCTGGTGGCCCAGCAGCCGGCCGATCAGCTGCAGGGACAGGCCCCCAGCAGCCGCGGCGCTTGCATAGCTGTGACGCAGATCGTGCAAGCGAACCCCATGAAGCCCGGCAGCAGCGCGCACCTGACGCCATACCTTTGGCGTGCCCACGAAATGCTTGGCCGGGTCCGTCTCGGACGGAAACACGAAAGGCGAGCCGTCTGTGCGCTTGACGGCCTGCAGCAGCTCCAGGACAGCCGCGCCAACCGGAACGGCCTTCGCGCCCGTCTTCGAATCGGCGAGCAGCAGGCACGAACGCTGGAAATCCACTTCGCTCCAACGCAGCTGCTCGATCTCACCCTTGCGCGCACCCGTGAGGATCAGCAGGCGGATAATGTCGCGGCCCATGGTGTTGGCCGTCGAGTTGAGTAGGGCCGTTCCAAGCTTGCCCATCTCATCGGTCGAGAGAAAGCGGTGCGACTGGCCGTCCTTGTAGCGCTTCACCCCGATCACGGGATTGTCCGAGCGCAGGCCACGCTTGACCGCGAACGCGAAGATGGCCCCCAGCTGCCCAACAGTGCGGGACGCCGCACCCTTGCCGCCCGTCGCTGCAGGGTCTGTGCGCTTGCGCTCCTTCGTCACCCGCACCGCCGTCTTGCCGGTGGCGATATCCTGCTGCAGGCGCTCGATATCGCCAGAGGAGACAGCAGACACGCGCTTGCGACCGATCAATGGCTTGATGTGGCGCGCGATGCGCTGCCGGTCATTGACGAGCGTGGACGCTTTCTTGGTCGCCACGCCCTCAGCCAGGTAGAGGTCGCACAGCTCGGACACTGACAGCTCAGCACGCGACGATGTGCGGTCCGCTGCCGGGTCCGCTCCGAAGCGAACCGAGCCCAGGAGCTTCGCGGCCTCTGTGCGCGCCTGCTCAGCGGTGATCTGGCCATGCCGACCGATTGTGTATTCGCGCTGAGGCGCACCGCGACCGCCGCCGGCGGCGCGATAGGCGATGAAATAGGTCTTCACGGCGCTCGGCATGATCCGGACGCCGAAGCCTTTCAGGTCGATATCCCAAACGATGTACTTGCGGTCCCCGGCAAGCGCCGCGTCGACCGTCCGTTTCGAGATGCGTTCCCGCTTGTTCGTATTCATCTGCCCTGCTCCTCAGTTCTTGGCTTTTCCAGCACCGTCCCAGCACCGCGAAGGTAACGCTGGGGACATGACCGGAACGCCAATGCCATGAGAAGTATTATAATTCAGTTGCTTGGGACAGTCTAGGAAAACCGGTAACACGTGAGGAAAATAGCGACGTTCACCTTGCCAAGGTGAATGTCGTGAGTTCGAATCTCATCGCCCGCTCCATTCTTCCTCCAGAAAGAATAGAGCACTTCGACCCTCGGCCACGCCGGCGGGTTTCCCTGTGTCCAGTTCAGGTGAGACGCAGACCTATGGCTTGCGGGGTAGGGGTTGGCGCCCTGTCTGATCGAGCGAAGAATTTGACCGGTTACCCGCCAGATTGAGATGAAACCAGGGTTGCGCCATGGCAGGGCCGGGCACGCGCGGCGTTGCGGCGAACACTTCCGGCCTCGAATGTGGTGGTGTTGAGCGCATGCGAACCCCCTCGGTTTGATGAGCACAAACCTGGAAGGGGTGTGTGGCGCGGTCACGACCTTGACAAGGCAAAGTCGTGACCGGTCCGTTCATCTTGGGGTCAGCGCAGGATCCTGGAGGATCAGGCCGAAAGCGATCTCAGCAAATCAATCACGCGGCGGCGAACGGTCTGGTCGCTGATGCCCGCGAACGCTGATGCCAGCGCAAGCCCGTCCGGGCTGGCGATGAAGTCATAGAGCGTTTCCGAATCGGGACCCTTGAGCTCGGAATCGCCTTCGGTATCCAGACCTTCAAAGAAGTAGGAGATCGGCACTTCCATAACGCGTGCCACGTGAAACAGGCGGCTGGCGCCAACGCGATTTGTACCGCGTTCATATTTCTGGACTTGCTGGAAGGTCACTCCAAGCTTCTCGCCAAGTTCCGATTGGCTCATGTCGAGAAGACTGCGGCGCAGCCGCAGGCGCGCGCCCACATGTTGGTCGATACTCGTTGGGCCTCTGGCGCTCATGGGAACCTCACGTTTTTGGTTTGATGACTTCGATATCACAGAACTCTCCGGGATGGATAAATTCCTCACGGAACCAAGGGTTATTTGTAGAGTCGAAAATTTTGGTAATCCAGTCGCCCACACATTTGGTTCGGCCAATTCTTTGGCTGCCTGGCAGGTATTTCAGCCAGAAACGGACATCCTGGTGCACTTCGAAATCAAGAATCACGAAATCGTCCGGATAGAGAGCAGCCAGATATGTTGGGGCCATTGCGATGCCGCCCCCATGGCGGAGCGTTTCCAGAAGAACCGAACTGACATCGGTGCGATATGCATAATTTATGTAGGCGTCGACCACTTCCACACGGTTTTCCCACAGTGAGAGCCCGCGATCATACTGCTCCAACTTGAGAAAGCGCAGATTCAACGCTTCGTGGGCCGATTTGGGCACGCCGTAGGTATTGATGAATTCGCGTGACGCGAAGGGCATGTAGTGGATGGCGCCGAGCGGGACAGTATGCGCGTCCATATCCTTGTCGGGCACGAATGTGATGGACAGGTCCGGGGCCGGACCTGCCGTGCCCGGGCCTGCCCGCATGATGTGCAGATTTATGCCCGGATTGATCCGCATGAAGCGGGGCGCGTGGCGGGCCAGCCAATAGGTGGACAGGCCGTCAGAGGCGTGCAGCGTTACATCACCGGTATTGGCAGTGTCGCTGCCAGCGATGCGCGATTCGAGCTGTCGGGCGGAACGCTGCATGGTTTGAACATAGTCGAGGGCCGCCTCCCCCGCCTGGGTGAGAACAATCCCGTCAGCCCGCCGGTCAATGAGCTGTGCGCCGAGACGGCCCTCAAGCTGGCGCATGCGTTTGCTGACCGTGGGCTGCTGACAGCCGAGTGCGGCCGCCGCAGCGCTCATTGATCCCGTAGTGGCAACCGCGTGGAAGATCTGAAGATCATCCCAATCGAAAACGTTGCGACGCAGGCGGGTGGTTGTTTCCTGACTATCCACTATTCCAACTTCAAAGAAGCCGCACACGAGGCGGCAATGTTAAGCAATCTGGGACTCTTCTTAACCGGAAGCCAGCCTGATGCACCATTCCAAAGCCCATCATAGCGGATACCGGGCACCGGTTCAATTTCAGCGGGAGCAAGTCCACGCAGCTGTTGAGCCATATGGTTTCCTCCCGGTGTACGAACACCAGATTGACGAGTTTCACCAGCTCGCCGATGCGTTGATTGACGGCGAGATTGCCGACCCTGCCGCTCTATGGCGCGTCGAGTCGTGGTCCGGTCGGGCGCTTCTGATCCGGCGGCAGGACGGTGTCGCCAATGCCATTCTCGCCTCTATCCCCTTAACGTCCGCAGGCGTCGACGCCCTGTTGAGTGGCAGGTTTGGCTTTGCCAATGCCGAGCGGGACTGGGTCTGCGGTCCACATGAGCCGGCTTCTGCTCTGCTTTCATGGGGAATGGCGGGGCGGTCCGCGAGAGACCAGACCGCTGCGCTGCGTTGTCTGCTCGCGGCCTGGTATTCCATCTATTCCGATGTGCGCGTCTACGCCCGGGCCCGAACCCTTGAGGGCGAGACGCTCATGGCGCGGCTCGGCTTTGAGCGCGTGGGTCTGCCAGGCGATGGCTCGGCGCTGTTTGGCAGCACCGGCTATCCACTCGAGCTGGCTCGCCGCCTTTCCATGCGAGGCATCGAACCTCCCACCAACCCAATAACGGAGAGTGCGCTATGAACGCTGAGAGCCGGGATCGACTGCGCGTAACGGTCGCGCGCAGCTTTGACCACGTCGTGATGGCGATGACGCTTCGTGGCGTGACCTATCTGGGCGAACAGAAGGCCCCCTTCAGCGAAGAGTATGATGGCAATGACCTGGTCGCAGCCTCCCACCTGGTGGCCTGGCGTGGCGCGGAGCCTGTCGGTGTATTGCGCCTGCGGTGGTTTGCCGATTTTGCGAAGGTCGAGCGCGCTGCGGTGCTGCCGACATTTCGCCGCTATGGAGTCATGCGGGCGCTGATGCAGGAAGCCTTGCGATACTGCGCTCGCCGCGGCTACCGGCAAGTCCTCGGGCACGCCCAGCTGAACCGTGTTCCCTATTGGAGAACCCACGGATTCCAGGTCCGGGCTGGCCGTCCCAGCTTCATGTTCTCTGACTATGAATATGTCGAAATCGAACACGCGCTCGAGCCGCCGGCAAATGCCATCACCATGGATTCCGACCCGATGGCTGTTATTCGGCCAGACGGTGACTGGGATCGCCCCGGGCCGTTCGACCGGTCATTGCGGCGCGTCCAGCGTAAGCCCAGGAGGAGTGAGCTGGTATGACGCCTCCGGTCCCGACACTTGTCCTGCTCGATTGCCAGCGCGAGTCCCTCTTGCCAGGTGAGGGCGCTGACGACGGCAGTAATGCCGCGGTCGCGGAACGGATTCGCCGTTTGCTGATCTCAGCCCGCCTGTCGGGCTGGCCTGTGCTGCACTGCCAGTTCGCAAGCGCTCGGCCGGCGATCCATTGCGGGGTCAGCATTGCCAGCGCACCGATTGACGGCTTGAGTCCCCTGGCCCGTGAACCGGTTTTCGTCCGCAGCGGCATGTCGGCCTATTCGGACCCTGATTTTGGCCGGATGGTGCAACATTATGCCGGGCCCCCCTGCTTTCTGGTTGGCTTCTCCGCGCCCTTTTCTCTCATGGCGACCATGTTTGACGCTGTCGCCCGCAGCCAGGTGCTGACGGTGATTCCGGAAGCCGTCGGCGGCCGCGCCGTCGGGCCACGCTCGGCCTCAAGCGTGCGCGATATCTCATTCGACCTGGTCGACCGTTTGACCAGCACAATGCCCCTGAACGATGTTTTTGATACCTGGCTCCGGCCTCCGGAAACCCCACCGCTTCGACAGATTGGACTCGGCTAATGGCACGCAAAACTTTTCCACCCCGCTCACTCGCACTGGACCGGAAGGTCTGTGACCGTGACCGTTTGCTGTGCGCTGACCACACGCTGGCGCAGGTAGAGCTTGAACTGCAGGCGCTCGAGAATGGCGATGACGATTTGACCTATTTGATCGAGGTCGTGCGATATGGCGTGCGACGCGCGATCGAGGCCAGTGATGATCAGCCTGTAACGCATCATGAGGTCGAGACCCGGCGCAGCACGCACTAGCCATCGCCAAACCTGACAAAACTGTAACGCCGCTCCGGGCGGCGGGGGGTTGGAAATGGCCCCACTGCGTCCCATATCAGTTCCAGCGACGGGTTTATCCCCATCGCTGCATATATGAAATGGTGGAGCCTCCCCCCCAACCGGCTCCAACCATGATCAGGCCTCTAACGTGCGTCCCCCCAGCCTGCCGAATGAGGTCTGTCAGGCACCGCCGGGTCCCCCTGTCCCTTCCCGGCGGTGCCGCATTTTGCCAGCCACCCCATTCAGGATACCGCCTTTGCGTTTACAGCGGCATAGCCGGGTTGCGCGGGTCGCAAACAGGTCTAGGTTCACAAGATGATCAATCAGAGCTGAGGAGCGCCGTAAAATGGGGGCGGTCGTCGGAATCGCGCATGCCTACACGCGTGCAGATTTTATGGAAGCCGCGCGTAGTCGCTGGCTTGAGGTAATCGGGAGTGAGTGCGGCGAGACCGGCAACTCCTTCTTTGCGCAAATCTATGATGATGCCTTGTCGGAAGATCTTGAGCGCGTCTCGGCGGAAGATCTTGCGGCGCTGAGCGTCGAATTCTGGATGTTTGGCAAGCGGCGCGCCAGCGACGACATTCTGGTGCGGATGCGAACGGCACAACGTGGCGACGGCATCGATCTGCCACGTGACGTGCTCGAGATCATTGGCCGCGACCGGCCGTTCATTGTCGATTCTGTGATGGGTGAAATCGGCGCCCAGGGACATGACGTGATTGCCATGTTCCACCCGATCGTTCAGGTGCGGCGTGGACCGGAAGGCGAGCGTTTGGATGCTGGCGGCCGGTGCATGGCCGAATCGATGATCCAGGTCCATCTGCCCGAACTTGACGAATTGTCCCGCCGGACGCTGATCGAGGGGGTTACCGCCACGCTCGATGATGTCCGCGTGGCCGTTGAAGACTGGACCGACATGCGGGCCCAGATGGATGATTCCATCGCCCACCTCGAACAGGCCACGACCCTGGCCTCCCCCGAGGAGATTGCCGAATCCCTGGAATTCCTTCGCTGGCTGCGTGACGACCACTTCGCCTTCCTCGGCTGTCGCGTCTATGATTATGACGTCAATACTGACGGCTCCATGGCTGACCGGCACCCGCGCGTGCGTCTCGATTCCGGGCGCGGCGTATTGCGGGATCCCGAACGGCACGTTCTGCGCAAGGGTTCCGAGCCTGCAGTTCTGACGCCGGCGATCGAGACCTTCCTGCGCGAGCCCACGCCGATCATCGTTGCCAAGGGCAATATGAAGTCGCGCGTCCACCGCCGGGTCTACATGGATTATATCGGCGTGAAGCGTTATCGCGATGATGGCGCGGTAATCGGCGAAGCGCGTTTCGTCGGCCTGTTTACCGCCGAGGCCTACGACCAAAGTGCTTCTCTCGTGCCCCTGATCCGTCGCAAGGTGCGCCGGGTCCTGGAGCGCGCCGGCAAGGCGCCGGGCACCCATAATGCCAAGAAGCTGCGCAATACGGTCGAGAACTTCCCGCGCGACGAGCTGTTCCAGACAGACGAGAATGATCTGCTCGAAATCTGTCTCGGCATTCTGCATCTGCATGACCGGCCGCGGACCAAGCTTTTCATTCGCCGCGACCAGTTCGACCGCTTCGTCTCGGCCCTGCTTTTCGTGCCGCGCGACCGCTATAATTCTGAAGTCCGCGAGCAGGCCGGAGAGCTTATTCGCGAAGCCTTTGGCGGCCGTCTGTCGGCCTTCTATCCGCAGTTTGGTGACAGTTCGCTGGCGCGGGTTCACTTCATCATCGGCCTGAATCCCTTCGATCACCCTGAACCGGATATTGATGAGCTTGAGCGTCGTGTGGCGCGGCTCTCGAGGACCTGGGAAGACGATCTGGAAACACTGGTCCGCCGCACCGCCTCGGAGACCATCCGCCTTCGAATGCCGGCCTACCAGGACGCTTTTAAGGCTGGCTATCGTGAGCTCTATGATTCAGGCGAGGCGCTTGCCGACGTTTTGAAGCTGGAATCGCTGGACGGGCCAAACAAGGTCGCTGTGCGCGTCTATCGTGAGGCGGACGACAAGGAAAGCGAGCTGCGGCTCAAGATCTACCGTGTCGGAAAACCCGTCTCGCTGTCCCGCGTCATGCCGGTGCTCGAAAACCTCGGCGTCTATGTCGTCCAGGAGACCGGTTTTCCCGTCGACCGGCGCGGCCGGGATGGCGATCTGGTTGATCGTGCCTATGTGCATGATTTCGAGATGCGCTCGGATGCCCTCAAGCGCCAGCCGCTCGAGACACTCGCCGCGAAGCTGGAAGACGCACTGCTCGCCATGGCCGATGGCCGGGCCGAGGATGACGGCTTCAACCGCCTCATCGTCGAGATTGGTGTGACCTGGCGTGAAGCGGCCTTCCTGCGCACCTGCGCACGGTATCGCCAGCAGACCGGCCTCGACCCGTCGCAGGCGATCCAGGAAGAGGCGCTCGCCGCATATCCCGACATTGCGCGTGGATTGCTCGATCTGGCGCGCGTGAAGTTCGACCCCGCCTTTGAAGGTGATCGGAAGGATCGACTGGCGGCCGCCGTCGAGATTGGCGACAATATTCGTGCGGCGCTGGACGCGGTCAAAAGCCTCGATCACGACCGCGCCCTGCGCCGGATGTTCGACCTGGTCCAGGCAACCCTGCGTACAAATTTCTACCAGACTGACGAGGCGGGGGCGTTCAAGCCACGGATTTCGATCAAGATCGACAGCGCTTCGCTCGTCGACCTTCCATTGCCCAAGCCATACCGGGAGATCTTCGTCTGGTCGCCGGATGTCGAGGGTGTGCACCTGCGTTTTGGTCCCGTCGCACGCGGCGGTCTGCGCTGGTCTGATCGCCGCGATGATTTCCGCACGGAAGTCCTCGGCCTGGTCAAGGCACAGCAGGTGAAGAATGCCGTTATCGTGCCTGTGGGCTCGAAAGGCGGCTTCTATCCCAAGACCCTGCCGCGCAATGGTACGCGCGACGAGATTTTTGATGCCGGACGCGAGGCCTACAAGACCTTCATCAGAGGCCTGCTCGATATCACCGACAATATTGTCGATGATGTTGTGGTCCACCCGGAAACGACGATTTGCTGGGATGATGATGATCCCTATCTGGTTGTCGCGGCCGACAAGGGCACGGCGACCTTCTCCGATACGGCCAACGGTCTGGCGACGGACGAGTTCGACTTCTGGCTCGGCGATGCCTTCGCGTCAGGCGGCTCAGCCGGCTATGACCACAAGAAAATGGGCATTACGGCCCGCGGCGCCTGGGAATCCGTCAAACGGCACTTCCGCGAGATGGACAAGAATATCCAGGCCGAGGAGTTCACGGTCATCGGTGTCGGTGACATGTCCGGCGATGTGTTCGGCAATGGCATGCTGTTGTCGAAGAAAATTCGTCTGCTCGCAGCGTTCGACCACCGCGATATTTTCATCGACCCCAATCCGGGTGATTGCGATCGCTTGTGGGAGGAACGCAAGCGACTGTTTGAGCTGCCCCGCAGCTCGTGGCAGGACTATGATGCGTCACTGATCTCCAAGGGCGGAGGCATTTTTCCGCGTTCCGCGAAATCGATTCCTCTCACTGACGAGATCCGCAAGCTGACCGGCCTCAAGGCTGAAAGCGTCAGCCCGCCCGAACTGATGAACGCCCTGCTTCGTGCCGAAGTAGAGCTGATGTGGTTTGGTGGCATTGGCACTTATGTCAAAGCCACGCAGCAGCAACACAGCGATGTCGGCGACAAGACGAATGATGGTCTGCGGATCAACGCCTCGCAGCTCAAGGCAAAGGTGATCGGCGAAGGCGCCAATCTGGGGATCACTCAGGCCGCTCGCATTGAGTACAGCCGGCTTGGTGGCCGCGCCAATGCCGACTTCGTCGATAATTCGGCTGGCGTCGACAGCTCCGACCATGAGGTCAATATCAAGATCCTGCTTCGACCGATGGTGCGGAGCGGGGCGATGACACTGGCGGCTCGCGACACCTTGCTGGAGTCGATGACGGATGATGTGGCGCACCACGTCCTGCGCCATAATTACGACCAGACACTGGCCCTCACACTGGCCGAGCATACGGCCATCGCTGATCTCGACGCCCATGAGCGTTTTATGGCCCGGCTGGAGTCCGGCGGTCAGCTGGATCGCGAGGTCGAGGGGCTGCCAAACCTGGAAGCGATGCGCAGCCTCAAGGAGCGGGGCCAGGGGCTCACGCGCCCGGAGCTCGCTGTGCTGATTTCCTACGCCAAGATCACACTGTTCGACCAACTTGTTGCCTCGAGTACGCCGGATGACCCGCACTTCCGGGACATGCTGGTCCATTACTTCCCTGATGGTCTGCACGACTTCTCGGACGCGATGGAAACGCACCGGCTGAAGCGGGAGATTATCTCCACGGTTCTGGCCAATGAGATGATCAATCTCGGCGGGCCGACATTCATCCACCGCGCCATTGATTCAACGACGGCCGCCATACCGGCCATCGCAACGGCATTTGAGGCTGGCCGGCAGATTTTCGGCTATGCCGATCTCACCGCCGACATCAACCGGTTGGATAATGAAGCCCCGGCCGCCGTCCAGATCGCGCTGCATGAGGAAATCATCCGTCTCCTGCGACGCCAGACCTATTGGCTCGTGCGCCGCAGTCGCGGCCGCTCGCTGTCTGAAGTCGAATCGATCAGTACCGTGATTGCCAGCTACCAGCCCGGCGTCCAGGAATTGCGATCCATGGCGCACGAGATCATCTCGGAGCATGAGCGCAAGGGTGTCAGCGCCCGCAAGCGGCGCTTCATCTCGGGCGGTGCCCCCGCAGCATTGGCCCAGGCTGTTGCCGAATTGCGGCCACTGACCTCCTCGACGGATGTGATCGATATGTCGATCAGTCACGCCTGGCCGCTCGCTTCGACGGCCTATATCTATCATGCAATTGGCGCCCGCTTCCGCTTCGATCGCCTGCGTGGTCTGGGCCAGGAAGTCTTGTCGGAACTGCACTGGGATCGATTGGCTGTCCGCCGCCTGATGGAGGATCTCTACGCCAGCCAGCAGACACTCGCCGCTTCTGCGATGCGGTTTGCCGGAGAGGCAGGAGGTTCGCTCGCGAGCGGCGTGGAAGCGCCGTCGCGAGACTGGGCGGATAGCCTTGTCGAGGCGTGGAATACCGTCAATAGCGATGAGGCTGACCGGGTCGATCTGGTGCAAAGGCAGCTCGACGAATCGGGCAGCTGGACGCTCTCCAAGCTCTCGATCGCGTCGACCCAGCTCGGAGAAATGGCCTCAGTCGCTCAGCCCTGAGGGGCCAGGTCACGATCCAGGATCGAGATCAGATGATCCCGAGCCCTGCCGGCTGCCTCCGCATCAAAATGGATGCGCGGATCAGCCGGCGGGTTGGGTTCGTCAAAGGCATGGGTAAGCCCCGGCCAGACGGCATAGTCGACCGGGAAGCCGGTGGAAGATGCCCGCTCGAATATCGTTTCGCACGCCCCGGGCGGTGCGATGACGTCCCTGCCAGCCAGGATGGCGTGCAGGGGTATGTCACGGGCAAAACTGCGCCCGTCACTCCGGACCGGAAAGCCGCAATAAGGGTAGAATGTGATCGCGCTGCGCACGCCAGCAAGAGCTGACGAGGCATCATTATCAATAGCGAGTGCTGCCGGCATTTCGCCCAGCCCGACATCGCTCAGCGCTTCAAGAACGGTCCATCCCCCATGGCTCCAGCCAATAAGGGCGAGCCGATCGGCATCGAGACGAGCGTCCTCACGAGCCAGCACGAGGCTCGCAAAAACATCGGCGGCGCGTTCCTGACCCCATAACCGCAAACCCAGACAGACCTGGCTCATCGCGGCAAGGCGTCCGATACCCCGTGCGCCGTTGGAGTCGACAATCATGACGCCATAGCCGTGATCGAGTGCCGCTTGCGCATAGGTCTCCTGAACCTCCCGCAGACCGCCGCAACCATGGAACATGATGATCGTCGGCACGGGGCCAGTAGCCGAAGACGGAATGCGGGTTTCCGTGAAGGGACGGATCAGCGCGACCTGTTCGTCCATCGTCCGGCGAACCACCCCCAGATCGGTGGCGTTCGAGACTGTACTGGCCGTCAGACCTGTCACCAGGCTCGCGATGAGCAGGGCAAGGACGCGCAAGGGAAGTGTAGCTCTCATCCCGCAAGTGTGCTGCGGCAGCTGTGAGCGTCAATGTTTATTCGATTCACAAGCAGAAAGCGGCCAGGCCTAGTGCCGGAAATGCCGCATCCCGGTGAACACCATGGCAAGCCCGGCCGCATCCGCAGCAGCGATGACTTCGTCGTCCCGGATCGACCCGCCAGGCTGGATAATTGCAGTGGCTCCCGCTTCCACAGCTGCATTCAGACCGTCAGCAAACGGGAAGAAGGCGTCAGAGGCGCAGACAGAGCCGTGGGTATGGGGCGTCTCCCACTCGTTTTCGGTGGCCGTGGCTTCCGCCTTCCGGAGCGCCAGGCGGGCGGCTTCGAGCCGGCTCGTCTGCCCCATGCCAACGCCGGCTGTTGCGCCATCTCTCACATAGACGATCGCATTGGACTTGACGTGCTTCACCACTTTCCAGGCAAAGAGCAGGTCAGACATCTCCTGCGCAGTGGGCTCGCGCTGGGTAACGGTCTTCAGGTCCGATGGCATCACACGGCCCGTATCGCGCTCCTGCACCAGCAGTCCGCCTGCAACCGTCTTGGTCAGCCAGCCCTTCTGGTCCGGATCCGGCATGGAACCCGTTAGCAGCACGCGCAGATTCGCCTTGGCCGACAGCACGGCAAGGGCGTCCTCATCGGCATCCGGGGCGATCACGACCTCGGTAAAAATCTTGACCAGCTCGCTGGCTGTGACGGCATCGAGCGTGCGGTTCATGGCGACAATGCCGCCAAAGGCCGAGACAGGGTCAGCCGCGAAGGCATTCTCATAGGCGCGGGTGAGGTTCTCATGCAGGGCAACGCCGCACGGATTCGCGTGCTTGACGATCACGACGGCCGCATGCTCCCCGGCGTCGAATTCCGCTGCGAGCTCGAAGGCCGCGTCGGCATCTGCGAGATTGTTGAAGCTCAGAGCCTTGCCCTGAACCTGCCGGGCGGTTGCAATGCCCGGACGAATTTCGGAGGTGCGATAGAAAGCCGCTGCCTGGTGCGGGTTTTCGCCATAGCGCAGCGATTGCAGCAGGGAGCCACCAAAGGCGCGATAATCAGGAGCCGGGGTCCCAAGCGTGTCCGCAAACCAGTTCGAAATCGCAGCATCATAGGCCGCTGTCCGAGCGTAAGCTTTGGCTGCGAGGTGGGTTCGCAGCTCAAGCGAGGTTGCTCCACCCCGCTCGTCCATGGAGGCGAGCACCTTGTCGAGATCCTCACCGTCGCAGCACACGGCGACCCAGGCATGGTTCTTGGCGGCGGCCCGGATCATTGCGGGCCCACCGATATCGATATTCTCGACACAGGTCTCCGCGTCAGCACCACGGGCAACAGTGTCCTCGAAAGGGTAGAGATTGACGTAGAGGAGATCGATTTCCGGGATCGCGTGGGCGGCCATCGACGCGGCATCTTCCTCTTTGTCCCGCCGGCCGAGCAAACCGCCGTGCACGCGAGGATGCAGGGTCTTCAGGCGGCCATCCATCATCTCGGGAAATGCTGTCACCTCAGCGACGTCGAGCGCGGCAATGCCCGCATCATTGAGGGCGCGAAGCGTTCCGCCTGTCGACAGGATCTCGACGCCAGCGTCCGCGAGGCGCTGGGCGCGCTCAATCAGCCCCGCCTTGTCGGACACGGATATCAGGGCGCGCTTAAGCGGAACAAGATCCAGACTGGACATGAGCAGGGCTCCATTCATTCAAATTGGTATCGCGCCGGGGAGGTAGCACGACGACTGGACAAGTCAATCAGCTCAGCCCGGCGGGGTCGATGCGGCAGATTTCCACCAGCGCCTGCTTGACGGCGTCGACATCGCGTTTCTGCGCGGCAGCCAGAAGCACCTCCAGCGAGGCAGCAACGGCCGCAGGATCAGTCTCCGGGCCATCGACCAGCCAAACGCCTGAAATAGATGTGTTTTCTGTGCGCTCAAACGGATAGACGAGCTCTTCGTGCCGCTTCTCGCCAGGACGCAAGCCGACCACGGACAACATGCCCGGCGCGTCCGGGTCGCGGCCCCGCAAACGCAGCAATTGCCGCGCCAGACGGAGAATTGAGACGGGCTCTCCCATGTCAAAAACATACAGGGCACCGTTCAGCGCCGGATCTGCCGCGGTCTGCGCGGCGGCGGAGAGGACGAGACCCGAGGCTTCCGCCACCGTCATGAAATAGCGCGTCGCTTCCGGATCGGTGACGGTGACCGGCTGACCCAGCTCAATCTGGCGTTCAAAGAGCGGCACGACCGAACCTGTGGAGCCGAGCACATTGCCGAAGCGCACAACACAGACACGTGTCGCGCCGCCTGGCTCCGCTGCGGAGCGAGCATAAAGTTCGGCGGCTCGCTTGGTCGAGCCCATGATATTGGTCGGTTCGACAGCCTTGTCGGTAGAGATAAGCGCGACGACCTTCGTGCCGTGGCGTTTGGCGGCTTCAATGGTCTGGATTGTTCCGAGGACATTGGTTTGTACTGCCTCGCTCGGATTGAGTTCGCTCATCGGCACGTGCTTGAGCGCGGCAGCGTGGAGCACGACATCGGGCTTCTCCTCGGAAAACACCTGGTCGAGCCGCATCTTGTCCCGGACATCGCCCAGCACAGCGCGCCATTCGACCTTCTGTGAGCGCGCGGCGAATTCGAGGTCGATCTCGTAGAGATTGGCTTCGGAGGAGTCGAAAAGAATCAGTTTTTTGGGGCCAAGAGCCGCGGCCAGCCGCGACAGTTCCGACCCGATCGTTCCCCCAGCGCCGGTCACGAGCACCCGTTGGCCTTCGATCAAGGGGCGTGCGGGTTCGAGATCTGGTGCCCGTGGTGGCCGGTTCAACAGATCCGCCGCTTCGACCGGTGAGAAGGCGCCTGGACCCTCCGCGGGGCGCGCCCGCGAAAGCTTGGCGCCGGATCGGGCGGCGATGCGGACCAGGGCATTGACGAGCTTCCCGTCCGGACGATTGCCGGCCAGCACGAGACGCAAGGGCAGTTTTTCAACTTCGGAGAGGCGTTTGAGCGCCGCCGGCAATTCCTCGAGGCCACCGAGCACCGGCACGCCATGGATCGCGCGACCGGCAAGTGCGAGATTGGGTTCGATCAGACCTTTGGCCCGGAAAGGTGCTGCGCCATTTCGGCGCGCCAGTTCGCGCAGGGCGGTGTCGAGATCTTCTTCTGTGCCAACAAGAATGGCGGCCGGCTTGCTCCTGTCCTCGAACTGCAGCGCTGCCTGCAGCCCGCGTGTCCGCCAGGAGGCGACCAGCAGGCGTGAGCCCAGCATGAAGGCAATCAGGATCGGAACCTCGATCAGCTGCGTCGTGCGCGGAAAGTCGTCGAGCCGGTTGAGCAGAAAAAGCACAGGCAGGAAGACAAGGTTCGCAATCAGGATAGCCGTAATGATCCGGGTGGCGTCATTCAGGGCGGTGTAGCGCCACAGTCCGCGGTGCAGCCCGTTCAGCGGAAAGACAATGGCGCACGACAAGGCAAACACGGTCACCGACTGAACCATGATCGCTTCCGGTGCAGGCCTCTGCTCGATCAGATAGCGCAAGTGGATGGCAGCCCACATTGCGGCGGCTCCGGCGCAAAGATCGAACAGGGCGACCCAGGCCATCGTCATCTGGCTGCCGGCCGGCTTTCTGGCACGGGCTTCTGGCCGTGGTGTACTCATACATTTTCCCCTGCAGCACCACCGACACGACCGAGGCGCTGGAACGCCCAACGTACACGATTTGGCGGCCTGTCGCCTGCGCCGAACGGTTCAGCCTCACCCTGGACGACGATTTGCGTGGCCCTCTGCGGCGGAGCTCCGCCAGCCAGATAGACGGAACGCTCCAGCCGAATGGGGCCGCCATCGCTGCGAAAACGCCAGCCCGCCCCATCTGGTTGTACCAGAAGGACGCTCATCGAGTCGCGCGCCAGTGACGCCTTTACGCTCGGGTGAAGGTGAAAGCGGATCGAAAATCGCCAGCGCACGTCCACATCATCTGGCGGACCATCCGCGACCGGCCTGAACAGGGCGTCCTCGCCCCGCAGATCGCCGCCATCGGCAGCAAGGAAAATGCGCCGGCGGTGCGAGAGGCCATAGATGCCCCGATAGCCTTCATGCCCGCCCTCCAGCCACACGCCCATATCTTCCTCATTCCGGCGGGCTGTGACGGGTGCAGGCGAGGTCGAAAGGCGGGGTCCGAGAAGGTCACGGCGCCAGCCCGGTTGCAGGAGGCGTGCAGAGGAGGTCTCTTCCAGGGTGAGTGTCGAGTGCGCAGCCGTTGCCCGCACGGCTTCGCGCCAGTTTGACGGCTGGTCTTCGTCCCAGCCGCAATTGACTATGAGGCGGCCACTGGCTGTCGAAAGCTCAAAGGCGAGGGTTCCGGCATGCGCATTGACGCTCAGTGCCCCGCGTGCGGGTTCGCCCACATCGAGCAGGATGGTCGCGCCGCCGGCATGAGCGCGCTGATAGCCCGAGTGGGGCGCAAAGCCGAATGTGCGCGACTTGATATCCGGTCTTGCGAGCAAGGCCGTCAGCGCCCGATGATCGCCCTCCCCGCCCCCATGAAATCCGGCGAGGCCGCAATCGCCCATCTGGAAAAACCGCGTCACGGGCGCGAGACGTTCAACGGCACGCGCCAGGCCGACCGGTAGTTCGACATCCAGGCCGGCTGCGACGTCACAGATTGTGACGAGGTCGATCAAGGCATCGGCCGCGGCACTCGGTGAGCGCGATACATGGCCGCCATCGGGCAGAATCTGACGGTCAATCTCGTGGAGATAGGTGGCGAGTGCAGACTTTTGCAGGGCGCCCTGCTTTGGCAGGCAAAGGGCGGCCAGGCTCAGTGCGGCGGCACACCGTAGTCGGATGGCGCCGTCATGCGCCAGGGGAAGAGAGCGCTGCAGGTAGCGCACCTGCCGGATCAGGGCGCGCAAGCGCGACAGTTGCCTCGCGTCCCGCGGTTCATCCGACCCTGCGGGGCCAAACAGGAATCGGCCATTGCGCAGCCAGTTCATCAGCCGCGCTGAGAGGACATCATGCGACCAGGCAAAACTGTTCCACCGCCCGAAAGTCTTGATCCACGCATCCGTCAGGGTTTCCGCTTCGGCAATGCCGTCGCCTTCACTTGCTGCCGCGCAATCGCGCAGCCAGCTGAAACCGTGCAGGCGCCGGGCGAAGGCACGCGACGGGGTGGATCGTGACCAGATATCACCGTCATTCGGACCGGTTTCCAGCGTGTCTCCTGCGAGCTGGAAACGCCCGGCAAGGATGGCATTGCCACGTTCAGGGTCGCTTGTGCACAGGTCGTCCGGAAGCGCTTCGAGATGATCCGGTATCGAGCCGAGCGCATGGATCGAACGCAGAACAGTAATTGCATTGAAAGTAGACGACGCCTCGCGCCTGAGGGCCAGGACAGCGGCTCCGGCATAGTCAGACAGACGTACCGCGCCAGCCATAAGCCTCACCCACGCAATGCGGTGATGTTTTGACGGTATTGCTGCGGTCCGCCCTTGAAGACGGCCGAGCCGGCAACCAGCGCATGCGCGCCCGCCGAGAGGCAGGCTGCAGCAATTGCCGGCGTGACGCCGCCATCGACTTCGATCAGGGTCGGCAGGCCGCGGCTATCGATCATGGCGCGGAGCGCTTCAATCTTGCGCAACTGATTTTCGATGAAGCTCTGGCCACCAAAACCGGGATTGACGCTCATCACCAGTACGAGATCGAGCTCGTCGAGGACGTAATCGATCAATTCCGGAGAGCTGGACGGGTTGAGGGCCGCGCCGGCCTTGATGCCATGCGCCTTGATCGCTTGAACTGTGCGATGGAAATGCGGTCCCGCCTCCGGGTGAGCGGTGATGATATTGGCGCCGGCCTCCGCGAAGGCATCGATATAGGGGTCGACCGGCGTGATCATCAGGTGCACGTCGAAAGGTTTTTCGCTGTGCGGGCGCAGGGCCTTGATGACGGCCGGGCCGATCGTGAGATTGGGCACGAAATGCCCGTCCATCACATCGATATGGATCCAGTCCGCGCCCGCTTCGTCAATGGCACGCACTTCTTCGCCAAGTCTGGCGAAGTCAGCCGACAGAATTGACGGGGAAATAAAAACCGGAGCGCCCATGGCAAACCGGATAACAGCGCTCTCGGGCTGGTGCAAGGCAGGCGGACGTTTCTGCGGGGGTCAAGGCGATGATTAGCTGCGTTTCGAGAAGCGTGCGATGAAAAACCCGTCCATTCCGCCCCGTGCGTGCCAGACGGCCGGCGTGACGCGCAAATAGCCGTCCCGCGTGATGCTCTCGGAGAGTTCCGGCATCTCCGACTTGGTAATGGCGAAGGGGGCCAGGCTTTCATAGTGCGAGATGGTCGTCGCAAGCGCCTCGCCCTCCTGGGGCTGCAGCGAGCAGGTACAGACGATCAGGCGTCCACCGGGCTTGATCATCCGGATCGCCGACTTGATCAGTTCGAACTGCAGCGATTGCAGCAGGCCAATATCCTTGGCCTGCTTGATCCAGGCGCCTTCAGGATGGCGGCGCAGGGTGCCCGTCGCCGAGCACGGCGCGTCGAGCAGGACCGCATCGACGCGGCTTTCCGGACGCCAGGTGCGCCCATCATCGACCACGATTTCGGCATTGAGGCCGGTCCGGGCGAGGTTTTCCGAGACGCGCTTCATCCGCTGTTCGGAGACGTCAACAGCGATGACCTTCGCGCCCATGGCGGCCAGTTGCATGGTCTTGCCACCTGGTGCTGCACAGAGGTCGACGACCGTTTCACCAGGCTTCACGCGCAGCAGGCTTGCCGGAAGCGAGGCTGCGGCATCCTGGGCCCACCAGGCGCCCTCTGCGAAACCCGGGAGGGCGGTAATGTCGCTGGCACCGGCGCGGCGCAACGTGCCGCTGGGCAGGATGGTGGCGCCGAGCAGTTCGGCCCAGTGTTCGCGCTCGTCCGGGTTCTTGACCGTCAGGTCCAGCGGCGGCGTGTCAAGGAGGGCTTTTGCGATCCGGCTCACCTGGCCAGGGCCATAGGCAGAGCGCCAGCTGGCGGTCAGCCAATCTGGCAGATTGTCCTGTGGTGCCGTCGTGCCGGCAGCAGTCGCACCTTCGCGGTCGACCTTGCGCAGGACAGCATTGATCAGGCCCTTGAGGCGGCGATTCTTGTCGTCTTCATCCGCCAGCGCGACGGCCGAAGAGACGGCGGCGTGCGGCGGCACGCCCATCCACAACAGCTGGGCGGCACCGGTCATCAAGATCGCCTGGGCAGGCAGGGCGGATTCTTCGAGCGGCTTGGCGAGGAATTTGTTGAGCACGAGACGTGTCTGGCCGAGGCGTCGGAACGTCGTCGACAGGATAGCGCGGGCAAAGCCGCGATCGCGCTCGCTCATACCGCCGAAGTCCGGGTCCCGGTCGAGGGCAGATTCAATGGTCTTGCGCTGTTTCAGCACAACCACATAGGCACGGGCAGCCACCCGCCGGGGATCAAGTCCATCGCTCATCGCGCGGAGCTAGCACGCCGCCGCGGCGGCGTCTAATGGCACAGGCGGTTTTGCAGGGCGGTCCTTGGCATGAGCGGGCATGGCGTCTATCTAGCGGGTATGACCGATCAAGGCACCGAACAGACCGAACCCACCGCCGCCCGCACCCTCACGCCTGCTGCGCAGCGCGCTCTTGATGAGGCCGAGGCCCGGAAGCGGGAACAGGCGCGTCTGTCTGCCGAGCTTGAGATTCCGGCAGAGTCCGGCGGTCCGAAAGGCCTGGAACCAACACGCTTTGGCGACTGGGAACGCAAGGGCATGACCTGCGACTTCTGAGCCGGTCTTGCGCACGTAGCAGCCGACAAATACCGGAATGGCTCGCCCATTGAGGGCATGGACTTCCCGGCTGGATCTGGCCGGGTTACCGTGCCGGAATGAAACACATCATCGCCATCGCAGCCCTGCTCGCCGGACTTTCAACGACATCAGCCTTGGCCCAGACCGCCGAGCCGCGGCTCGCCGGTGCGGCCCAGCGTGTCTGCACCGATGAGGAAATTCGCCAGGCCATGGACGGTAGTTATGCCGGTGAGCCCTGCCGTTTTCGCCAGATGCCTGAAGGTCAGGCTCAGCCACCTGGCAGCCACCCGTCTGCAGCCCCGTTACCCGCATCACCGCCTACTCGGCCTCTTCTGGCGCAGAGCGCTTCGCAGCCGACGCGTATCCCGGCGCAGATGGTCGCAAGCTCGCACATCCGGCAGGGCTCGAGCAGCAGCGCATCGGGCTATTCAAGTCATTCAAACGAACGTTTTGCTGGCCCGGCAGTCCCTGTCCGGCGCGGCGAACCCGTCCGCGCCGAAACTGTCTCGCTGGGGCCGGACTTCTTCTCCGGCGCTCTGGTCGGCGGTGTCGAGGCGCGCATGCCAGCGCTCTACAGCTATCGCCGTATCATCCTGATCGACGCTACAGGCGGTGTTCAGCTGGCCGGGCCGGGGACGAGCCTGGTTTACGCGATGGACCGGCAGGCCCGTCCGCCGCAGCTCAATCCACCGGCCGTGCGGCGCGTCTATCCCGCCTACTAGGCCGGGACACCATTCATCTCGAGCGTAACCGCCCGGGCAGCAGCCGCGGGATCGGTAGCCGCATTGATCGGACGCCCGATGACGAGGTGTGTCGCCCCGTCTTCCAGCGCGCTTGCCGGTGTGGCGACGCGCTTCTGGTCGTCGGCTGACGACCCTGCGGGCCGGATGCCCGGCGTGACGATCAGAAGCTTGTCGCCGAATTGGCGCCGGATTTCCGTCGCTTCATGGGCGCTGGCGACGACGCCATCGACACCGGCTTCCAGGCTTTGCTCGACCCGGCGCATGACCAGGTCGCGAGCGCCATAGGCATAGCCCATCTCGGTGAGCATTTCGTCGTCATAACAGGTCATGACGGTGACCCCGAGGATCTTCAGGCTGCTGTCCTCACGGCCAGCGACCGCGGCGCGCATGACCGCGGGCTCGGCGTGGACGGTGAGCAGATCGGCACCGGTCCCGGCGAGATTGCGCGTGGCTTTTTCGACCGTGGCGGGGATGTCATGGAGCTTGTAGTCGAGGAAGACCTGTTTGCCGGCCTGTTTGAGGCGGATATTCAGCTCCATCCCGCCCACCGGGATCAGCTGGAGGCCGATCTTGTAAAAGCTGACGGTATCGCCGAGCGCCTCAATGAGGGCCCAAGCGTCTTGGATCGTCGGCTTATCGAGCGCGACAATCAGGCGGGGATCAGATTTTGTCATAAGCCGGTTTTCTAGTCGGCGCCGACGTCGGAAATCAAGCGAAAAGCGGTCCGGACCCGATCAATTCTCTGCGGAGGCTGTCGGGCTCTCCGGGGTTTCCCCGCGGCGGACACTGCCGCTGGAGCGCTCCATCATCCACATGGACAATGGCGTCGGCAGGACCTGGTTGAGGCCGGTGAGGAACTTATACCAGAGCCCGGGCACGCAGATCGGCTGGTTGCGCTGCACGGCATTATAGCCGGCTTCGGCGACCTCATCGGCGGCAAGCCACCAATAGCCCGGCATTTTCGAGACCAGGTCACGCGTCTGGTTGACGTCGTGGAATTCGGAATAGGTAAAGCCCGGGCAGAGCGCCGTGGCGTGGATACCGTAGCGCTTGCCCTCGAAATGCAGCGACTGGCTGAACTTGATCAGGGCCGATTTCACGGCGGCGTAAAGCGTGTGGCCGTTGGAGCCCGGCATCAGCCCTGCGACTGACGCGACGTTGAGGATGCGGCCATAGCCACGCGCCTGCATACCCGGCATGACCCGGTGAACGAGCTCGGCATAGCTGGTGAACATGAGCTGGATGAAGTCGGCCTGCTGTTTCCAGCTCGTCTGCGTATAGGTTCCCGAAAGGCCGAAGCCGGCATTATTCACAAGCCCGTCAATCTGGCGCCCTGATGCCTCGATCTCAGCGATAATGGCTTCGGGAGCTGAGGGATCGGACAGATCGCCTTCAACGACAAGGGTTTCGACGCCGTATTGCGCCTTGATCTCGTCTGCCAGGGCAACGAGCCGATCACGGCGACGCGCGGTCAGCGCCAGATCCCAGCCATTGGCGGCAAATTCGCGCGCCAGCGCAGCGCCAATGCCTGATGAAGCTCCGGTAATCAAAACGAGTCGACGTGTCATGATGCAATCCTGTGAGAGGCCCGTTGCTAGATGGGGTGCCTCCGGCGCAGAGTCCAGTGGTGCGCACGGGAACCCTATTGCCCCGGGCAGGCAGCGCCGGTCAGGGCGCTTACGGCCTGTAATATAGTGGTCAGAGCCTCCGGGGCGGGTGCAGCACCAGCCCCGGCGTATTCGGCGGGCAGACCGGTTTCGGCCTCCTGGTAGAGATGATTCACGCCCGGGATGGTGATGACAGTCAGCGGCTGGTCACCGCGCTGGCGTCTCAGCCTGTCGGATGCGGGCCCTGCGGGTACTTGCACATCGAGGGCTGCGAAGATCGCCGTCACCGGCCCTGGAAAGGCCTGAATATCGGCCGAGGGGTCCAGATCGAGTTCTGCCAGTGCATAGGGCTGGCTCCAGATCGCAGCCTGCTGGGCCGCGACCGCCTCTGGCAGCCCCAAATCGGTCATGGCGGTCTGGATCCGGGCGCGAGCATCGTCGGTGGAAGCTGACCGCATTGCCTCGAACAAGGCTGTTTGCAGGGCCAATTGCGCGGCGACATCGTCCTCGCTGCCGCCGCCGGCTCGCACCATGACCTCGCCTTGTTCGACAAGGGTATCGGCGAGCGAGGCATTCATGCCGGACAGTGTCAGAATGAAGCTGGGCAGGGCATCCGGCGCCGCGAGGAAGGCGATCATACCGCCCTCGGAATGCCCGAGAATTCCGACGCAGCCAGCATCAATTCCCGGTTGGGCTCTCAAGGCCGCAAGCGCCGCAGTCGCATCGTCAGCCAGGTCGGCGGGAGAGAGCGGCGCCGTCGGATCCGACTCGCCAACGCCGCGGTCATCGAGGCGCAGGCTGGCGACGCCGATATCGGCCAGCGCTCCGGCAAGATTGGCGAAGATTCTCTGGTCTGCGAATGTGAAGTCACGATCCTGCGGTCCGGAGCCGCTCAGGAACAAAACCGCAGGCACGGGTCCCGGTCCCGGGGGGCGCCTCAGGCTGCCCGCCAGGCGGACACTGCCGGACATCACAGTCAGGGCTTCATCATTCGGGTTGGCGGCGATTGCGGGAGCGGGCGGAAAAGCCCCGGGTGCGAAGTCGAGCGGGAAGCTGGCACCGCCCTGCTCGAACGTGCCGCTCAGCCCCCCAGCCTCCAGCCATTCCGCCTGATAGCGCGCGCCTATAGCGGGCATCACAAGGGTGACCAGGTTATCTGCCGAGGGCGTCTGGCTTGCCGGTATTGCCGCACCGCCCTGATCGAGGCTGACCAGGGTGATCGCCAGCTCTCCGTCCTCGCCGGCCGCGACATGGAGCTCCAGTCGGAGCTGGGCAGCACCGGTATCGAGCCGTCCCTGCCAGACCCCGGGGTGAAGGGCCTGTGTCGCGCCTCGAGACAGGCCGAATATCGCAAGGGTGCCGAGTATCGCAAGAATGATGATGGCGAGCAGAATGCGCATGACCGGGCCTTTACCTTCAGATGTTCAGGTTCGTGGCGATACTAGGCCGGGATGCGCGGCGTGCCCAAATCACGCTCCCGCGACACCATCGAAAATGTGGAAGGGGAAGGCCTCGACAAGCTGGCGCGAGAATTCCAGCCCCCGTACGCTATTGCCGTGCTTGTCGAGCGGCGGGCTCCATAATGCCATGCCGCAGACGCCGGGTATGACCAGGATCAGCCCGCCGGAAACGCCTGATTTTGCAGGGAGGCCGACGCTGAAGGCGAATTCGCCCGAGAAATCATACATGCCGCAGGTCAGCATCAGCGATAACGTATTGCGGATAGTCGCCGGTTCCGCGATCCGGTGTCCGGTCAGCGGACAGACGCCACCATTGGCGAGCGTTGCTGCGACGACTGACAGGGCGCGGCAATCCATCGTGATGGAGCAGCTGCGGAAATACAGGTCGAGCGCTGCATCAACGTTGCAACCCTCTGGAAAGACACCGTGTTCCTGCATCAGCCGGGCGAGCGCATAATTGCGGTCTGCTGTCGTGAGTTCGGATCGGTAGACGGCCTCGTCAAAGCGGCAATCATGGCCACCGCTCGCGGAATCCCAGAAACGGGTAATCAGATCAAAGCGTTCGGCCAGTGGCCGGTTTGGGCGGATCATGGCGCTGCACATGATGGCACCGGCATTGATCATGGGGTTATGCGGGCGATTATCAGCATTTAGCGCCAGCTCATTGAAGCGCTGGCCGGACGGTTCGCGGCCCACATGATCATGCACGAATCTCTCACCATTCAGTGCCAATGTCAGGGCATAGTTGAGGGGCTTCACGACCGATTGCAGGCAGAATCTGGTGTGTGCTTCGCCCAGGGCGAGTCTCTGACCATCAATACTGCAGACGGCCAGCCCGAATGCGTCAGGATCCTGCTTCGCCAGTTCGGGGATGTAATGCGCGACCGTTCCGCCCGCCGCATTCCGGGCATAGTCAAAAATATTGGCGAGGCGATTTTCGAAGACGGTGAAATTGCGCACTGACAGATCGCCGCTGAGCGCCTGCAGCAGGAAGCGCCGGGCGTCCGGCGTGGCGCTTTGGGTGAGCGTCGCAGTATCCAGTTCAGCGGTAGTGTCGAACAGGGGCCGCGCATCGATCAGGCGCGGCATGTCGAGCTCAATGCCCAGGCGGTGCAGAGCCTGTCCCAAATCCGCGCCATTGCGGATACCCGCCTGGCGGATGTGGCGGGCGAGGTCCTCGGTCAGCTCCAGCTCGGATGCGGCATCGGCGCGGTCATGCTCGAACCGCGCGCGGCGGCCGGAAAAACCAGAAAAACTTGTTACGGGGCGGGTGACCATGGCGTCAGATTGCGAGCCGCGGCGGATCTGTCCAGCAGAGTTTGCGGCGCGGCAGGAGATTCGTGAAGGATTTCGCGGGCAAGCTCTTGCACTCAAAGGGCTAGAGCGCTACGCGGACGGCTACCGCCGCCAAGAAGGACCGCGCCATGAAAACCCCGTCGAAAGTGAAGAAAATCGTTCTCGCCTATTCCGGCGGTCTGGACACCTCCGTCATCCTGAAATGGCTCCAGGATCATTATGATGCGGAAGTGGTGACCTTCACGGCCGATCTCGGCCAGGGCGAGGAATTGGCTCCGGCCCGGCGCAAGGCGGAAAAGGCGGGCGTCAAGGAAATCTATATCGAGGATGTGCGCGAGGAATTCGTCCGCGACTTCGTCTTCCCGATGGTCCGCGCCAATGCGGTCTATGAGGGCCAGTATCTCCTCGGCACCTCGATTGCCCGGCCGTTGATCTCCAAGCGCCTGGTCGAGATCGCCCATGAAACCGGTGCTGACGCTGTGGCGCACGGCGCGACAGGCAAGGGGAATGACCAGGTCCGTTTCGAGCTTGGCGTCTACGCGCTCGATCCCGATCTGCGCGTGATCGCACCGTGGCGCGAATGGGATCTCAATTCCCGCACCAAGCTGATCGCCTATGCCGAGGCCAATGGCATCGAGGTCGCCAAGGACAAGCGCGGCGAAGCGCCCTTCTCGGTCGATGCCAATCTCTGGCACACCTCTTCGGAGGGCAAACTGCTTGAGGATCCGGCCGAGGAAGCGGCCGAGATGGTCTATCAGCGCACCGTCTCGCCGGAAGACGCCCCGGACAAGCCGGAATACGTCTCCATCAGCTTCCGCCGCGGCGATGCCTGCGCGATCGATGGTGTCGAACTGAGCCCGGCAACCCTGCTGACCAAGCTCAATGAGCTGGGCGCCCGGCACGGTATCGGCCGCCTTGACCTGGTGGAGAACCGTTTTGTCGGCATGAAATCGCGTGGCATTTATGAAACCCCGGGCGGCACCATACTGATGGCGGCGCATCGCGGGATCGAGCAGATTACGCTGGATCGAGGCGCGACCCACCTCAAGGACGAGCTGATGCCGCGTTATGCCAAGCTGATCTATGAAGGCTTCTGGTTCTCGCCCGAGCGTGAAATGCTGCAAGCCGCCATCGATTCCAGCCAGGCCTTTGTCACCGGCGATGTCCGGCTCAAGCTCTACAAGGGTTCAGCGAGCATCGTCGGCCGCAGCTCCGATCACACCCTCTATTCCCAGGCGCATGTCACTTTTGAAGAGGATGAAGTCTACGACCAGAAGGATGCCGCCGGCTTCATTCGCCTGAATGCGCTTCGCCTGCAACTCCTTGCACGTCGTAAACGCCGGCTGGGGCGCAATGACTGATCTGTGAGCTCTTGCACGCGCCCCGGGAAAATTTGCGATCCGGGGAGAGTCAATCACGATCATGTTTTACTCATACCGCCCTGTAAGCTCTTTACAGGGCGGTCGATACGGGAGAGCTTCCCAGCCCTGTCCGGCTGGGAAGATGATGTGTTGGCATCACACAAACAGAAACTGGTCCTCGTTGCAGTAACCTCCGGGCGTCTTGGATGAGCGGGGCGGCGCTGATGTCGGTGGTGGCGCAAGATGTTCTCGTCTTGATGGCCCTGGCTTTGACGCTCGCATTGATGCTGCGGATTGTGGGGCCAGGACGGCTCCGGGCACAGCAGCACAATCTGACCCTTTTCGTGATCGCGATGGCGGTCTGGGGATTTTTCCTGCTTGCAAACCTGGCCTTCCTGCTCTGCGGGGATCTCTGGCTGGCAAATGAGAGTTTCATCCGCATCAATGGATTCGTTCAGTCCTGGGTCCGCTGGGCGTTCGAAGCGACCGCGATGCTGCTCTTCTTCGTTGGCCTGGTGCATCTGGTGCGCCGACTGGCCGTGCTCGAAGAGGGTGTCGCCAAATCCACGGCCCAGATCGAAACGGAGCGCGACGCGCGCGACGGGCTGGAATCCGCCCTGAAGGCGGAGGCGTCAACGCAGCGCGAATTGAGCCGGGCCAAGTCCGAATTCCTCCTCGGATTGAGCCATGAACTGCGCACCCCGTTGAACGGGATTATCGGGCTTGGAAGCTTGCTGGAGAACACCCAGCTGGCTGATGATCAGCGGCGTCTGCTCGGTGCGCTCCAACAATCAGCTCACGCCATGCTGTCGCGGCTCACCGAGGTGCTTGACCTGTCGCGCCTCGAGAATGAGCGGGTTGAACCGCGCACCGTGGCGTTTTCGCCAGCTGAGGCCACGAAGTCGGTCGAGGCGCTCTTTTTGCCGTTGGCGGTGGAGAAGGGGCTGCGTATGAGCTGCGTCATAAGCCCCGCGGCCGAAACGACGGTTATTGGCGATAATATCCTGACCAAGCAGATCCTTTCCGCCCTGGTATCGAATGCGATCAAATATACGCAGCGCGGCACCGTCGATATTAAGGCGGACCTTGCAGGGAGTGGCGGGGGTTATGCCTGGCTGACCCTGACAGTGACCGATACCGGGCTCGGCATGCCCGAGGAGCTGGTGCGGCAGATCCGTCAGCAGGGCGCTGCGAGCGCCGGCGCAGAAGGCGGGATCGGCCTGTTTATCGCCCAGCGCCTTGCCCGCCTGATGGGCGGCGATCTCACCATCGCCTCCGGGCCCGATGAACAGGGGAGTGTGGTCACAGCCAGGATACAGGTTCAGGGCGAACCTGACACCGGTCAGGCCAAGGCCTTGTCATAATCAGTTCCTGCCCGGGCTGGGCGGCGCGATGATCCTGTTCTAGGCTTACGCTGATTTTGGGGGAAACCATGAAAAACCTGGCTCTGACATTCTTTGTTCTGCTCTGTGCCGGCTGCGCGCGCGATGCCGATCCGGTCCCGTTTGACCGGCCGGGCCTGCTGGCACTCTTGCCCGACGGATTGAGCGCTCCTGTCGAGCATGCCGACCGGCATATTCTTGTCGTCCGGCATGCGCGCAAGATTTCCGATGACTGCAATGCGCTTGATTGCCCGCTCAGCCCCGAGGGCGAAGCGATGGTTGCAAGCCTGGCCAGCCTGATCGGAGCGCCGCCGGTGGATGCTGCCTATTCCAGCGCGGCCTGCCGCACGCTCAGGACAGCCGAGGCGGGCGGTCTCGCCGTTGTCGTGCACCAGGCGGCTGACGGGCTGGAAAGCGGCTGTACGGCCGAGGATCAGGTCGAGCGCAGCCGGGCAGATGCCTTCGCTGAAGCGTCCAGCTCAGACCTGCGCTGGACGCTGGTCGCCGAACACTCCAACACAAGCTGCCAGTGGATCGTCGAATTTGCCGGCGAGGCCGCAGCCGGACAGGCGGGTTGCACAGACGGGCGGCTGCCGGACGACGCCTATGGCGACATCTACTGGCTCTATCGCGATCAGGGTGACTGGCATGTCACCGTGCTGCCGGGCGCCTTCGACACCTCAGCTGCCGGCTGACGGATAGCGCGCTGCCACGCGGTAGAGATTGGCGTCACCAAGGGCAGTGTCGCTGCTGTAGAGGTTGAAACTCTCCACCGTGTGGGGCTCACATCGCAGGTCCTGCAAGTCTGCCACCTTCGCCGCCACAAGCGCTTCCGGCGTTTGCTGGAGATAGGCCAGTGTGATGTGGGGAATGAAGCCGCGCTCATCGGCAGCGAGCCCGGCATCGCGCGCCGCCGCCTCTATGTCTGCGCGCAGGGCGAGCAGACCCTCTGTCGGCTCGGCGCGAGCCCACAGGGCCGTCGGCCTGTCACCCCCGAACCATCCCGCGCCATGGATGACGAGGCTGAGGGTATGGAGAGGCAATGCGAGGAGCGCGGCTTTCAGCCTGGCCGTCTGCGCCGCGTCGAGCTCACCGAAAAAGCGCAGGGTGAGATGCAGGTTGGCGCGCGGCCGCCAGCTCGCGCCGGTCAGTCCTGACTGGACACCCATCAATCGATCAAGGATCGCGTCGGGCAGGGCCAGGGCGGCAAACAGGCGCTGGCTCATGGGGCTGTGTCCGTGAAAAGCGATTGCGCCAGGAAATCCGCCAGGGGGGCCGCCATCAATTCGACGCCGGCAGCGGTCGGGTGCATGCCGTCACCCATCAGGAATTCAGGGTGCAGCGCCACGGGGGCCAGCAGAAAGGGATAAAGCGGCACGTCCTTCCCGTCGGCAAGCTCGGGATAGATGTCGTCAAACCGCGCGCGATAATCAGGGCCGAGATTGACCGGCGCCAGCATGCCGGCGAGTGCGACGTCGAGACCGCGGGCCTCGGCGAGGTCGATCATCGCGGCGAGGTTGGCGCGGGCTTGTTCCGGCGGCTGGCCCTGAAGGGCGTCATTCGCCCCCAGCGCGATCAGGACCCCGTCTGCATCAGGGCCGACGGAGAAGCCGAAACGGGCCAGACCGGCTGCCGTGGTGTCGCCGGAGACGCCCGCATTGATGACGACGACCCGGCCCAGTCCGCGCGCATGCAGGGCGCGCTCCAGCGCTGCGGGCAGGGCCTCGTCATCAGACAGGTTGAAGCCGGCACTCAGGCTGTCTCCAAGCACGACCAGCCGGTAGGCGGGCTCGGGCGTTTGCGCGCCAGCGGCCGCGCTCCAGCCGGACACAACAATCCCGATCAGGCCGATCACCAAAACGTGAAGCATGTGACGCATCATAAACAAGGCCTTTGCCGTTGAGCTTCGTATCACCTATGTCGAACCTTCATATTAGCTCAGAATCCGGTTTTATGATGACAGATGCCAGCCTGCCGCCGCTTCTTTCATTGCAGGATGTCGAACTGACCCTGATGGCGGCCTCCGGGCCGGTGCATATCCTCAAAAAGGTCAGCCTTCAGGTTCAGGCGGGCGAAAGCATCGCCATTGTCGGCCCGTCCGGATCGGGCAAATCCTCGCTCATGGCTGTTGCGGCGGGGCTTGAGCGGGCCACGGGTGGCGAGATCCGGCTTTTCGGGGAGACGGTTACTGGACGCAATGAGGGCGAGCTGGCGCGCATGCGCCGCGGCCGCGTTGGCTTCGTGTTTCAGTCCTTCCACCTCATGCCGACCATGACAGCCCTGGAAAACGTCATGGCCCCGCTCGAAATCGCGCGGCAGGACCGCATCCGGGAGCGCGCGACCGAAGCCCTGAATCTGGTCGGGCTGGAACACCGCCTGACGCACTATCCGGGGCAATTGTCCGGTGGCGAAAAACAACGTGTCGCGGTTGCCCGGGCGCTGGCGGTGGGGCCGGAAATCATCTTTGCTGACGAGCCGACCGGGAATCTCGATACCGCCGCCGGCGGCATGATCGCCGATTTCCTCTTCGAAGCATCGCGTGACCGGGGGGCGGCCCTGGTGCTCGTCTCCCATGATCGCGAGCTGGCACAGCGTGCCGACCGGGTCGTGGAGATGCGTGACGGCTCGATCCGCACATGAATACCAGCCTGGCCTTTCGCATTGCGGGGCGGGAATTGCGCGCGGGAACCCGCGGATTTCTGGTCTTCCTCGCCTGCCTGGCGCTGGGGGTCGGTGCGATAGCGGCCGCCGGGTCGGCGAGCAGCATGTTCCGGCAGGGCGTTGCCGGTGAGCTGAGCCGGATTCTCGGCGGCGATCTGTCACTGTCCTTCCAGCGCGCGCCGGTTCCCGATGCCCTGCTGGCGGAAATGGATGCTGCGGGCACCACCTCGCAGATCGCGGATATCAATGTCATGGCCAGGCTGGGTGATGTCCGGCGTCTGGTGCGCCTGCGCGCTGTCGATCAGGCCTATCCCCTGATCGGTGAGCTGGAATCCGAGCCGGCGCTGCCTCTGGCAGACTTGCTCGGTCCCCGCGACGGCATTCCCGGTGCGGTGGCCGACGCCGATATTTTCCGTGTCTTCGAGGCCCGTATCGGCGACCGGATCGAACTGGCTGGTCAGGTGTTTGAATTGCGTGCCGAACTGGTCAGCGAGCCGGACCGGCTCGATCTGGGCTTTGACTTCGCGCCGCGCCTCTTGGTCGGGCTCGATGCGGTCCGGGCGAGCAGCCTGTTGTCGGAAGGCTCGATTTATCAATCGGGCCTGCGTGTGGTGCTGGAGGATGACCAGGCCGATCTGGACGTCCTCGCGACCGCGCTCGGCGATGAGTATGACGCGGCGGGGATCCGGATCACCACACGCGATGATCTCGGAGATCAGTTTGACGATCTGCTTGATAATCTCAGCGTCTTTCTGGCCGTGGCCGGGCTTGCCGCCCTTCTGGCGGGCGGGCTGGGTGTGGCGCAGGCAATCTCGACCTTCCTCTCGACGCGCACCGGTTCGATCGCGGCGCTGAAGGCGCTGGGCGCAGACGGGGCGACAATCCGCCTGGCCTATCTGCTGCAGATCATGGCGCTGGCGCTTGGCGGATCGGTGATCGGCGCCGTGCTCGGCGCGCTGGCGCCCATGGCCCTTGCCGGTCTGTTCGGCGATGTCCTGCCCATCCCTGTGTCGGCCGGGATCTATCCGGGGCCATTGGCGCTGGCGGTTCTGTTCGGTGTGCTTTCGGCCCTGGCCTTTGCCCTGCCAGCCATCGGCCGGGCCCGGGCGACGCCGCCTTCAGCCCTGATGGGCGGTGATGTGAGGCGCGGCGATGCCACACCCTGGACGGAACGTCTGGCCGGGCTTTTCGTCGGGCTGGTGTTTGTGGCGCTGGCCATCCTCTCCAGTCCCTCGCCGCAAGTGGCGGCCATCATGCTGGGATTTGCGGTGATCGTGTTTGGCGTATTGTGGGGCGCGGCCTTCGGCCTGCGCCGTGCCGCGCGCTGGCTGTCACATGGAGCGCGCGGCGGTCTGCGCCTCGCCCTCACCCAGCTTGGCGGTCCGGGATCGGTGGCACCTGTCGCAGCCCCCGCGCTGGGGCTCGGGCTGGCCCTGCTGGCGGTCGTCACCCTGGTGCAGCACAATCTGGTGACCCAGATCCGCGATACCGCGCCAGCCAATCTGCCCAGCCTGGTCTTCACGCAAATCCCCGGCGATCAGGGCGAGGCCTTCGATGCTGTTGCGGCTGCAGCTGGCGCTCTGGTGGCGGACCCGGACCGGTTCCGGCGCGCACCCTCCCTGCTTGGCCGGGTGACTGCCCTCAAGGGGGCGCCGCTCAATCTGGACGATGTCGCCCCGTCGGAGCGCTGGCTGGTCGATGGCGAGACCCGGCTGACCTATCTCGGGGCGATGCCGCCCGAGACGGTGATCGAGGACGGCGAGTGGTGGCCCGTTGACTATGCCGGCCCGCCCCTGATCTCCATTGAGGGCGACGCGGCGCGCGGGCTCGGCCTGGCGGTGGGCGACAGCGTCACCTTCCGCATCCTCGGCCGCGAGATCACGGCGGAGATCGCCAATCTGCGCACCATTGACTGGGGCGGGTTTGGCACCAATGTCGCCATTGTCTTCGCCCCGGGAACGCTCGAGCCGGCCAATGCCGGCCAGACGGCACTGCTGCGCTCCGACCCGGACGTCGAGGACGCTATCGCCAATGCCATCGGCGCGGCCTTTCCGGAGGTCGTGATCTTTCGCGTCCGCGAGCGCCTGCAGGCCGCCGCAGACGTGTTCGAGCAGACCACGGTGGCGATCAATGCCGTGGCCGCGGTCGTCGCCCTGGCTGGCGCGCTGGTCATGCTGGGCGCCTTTGCCGCGGCGGCGCGGCGGCGCGTCACAGATGCGGCCTTGCTGAAGACGTTCGGCGTCACACCCGGCGGCGTCCTGGTCATCTTCGCGCTTGAGTTTGGCCTGGTGGGGGTGATGGCAACGCTGATGGCGCTGATCCTGGCGATCCCGCCGGCCTGGTATGTGATGACGCAATTGGTCGAGGCCGTCTGGGCGCCGGACTGGGCCGCTGTCGCGCTCGTCAGCGGCACGGCCATCCTGTCGGCAGCCGCGGGAGGCGCGCTGGTGGCGCGGGCGGCCCTGTCTGTCCCGGCGGCAAGGGCACTCAATTCTGTCTAGGGGGACTGGCAGCCCTTGCGTCCCGGCTTGCATTCACGGCCCATCACCCCGATATTGTCGTCAAACCGCCGGATGTGGCGGACTGACAGTGAGAGACCAAGACAATGAATGATTTTTCCCGCACATATGCCGGCGCGCCATCGATGGACACGTCGGTCGATGCAGGACTGCGCAGCTATATGCTCGGCATCTATAATCTCATGATGCTGGGTCTGCTGGTCACTGCCGGCGCTGCCGTCATGGCCGCCAATCTCTTCTTTGTCGGACTGGGCGGCGGCACGGTCGGCGTGACCGAGCTTGGCAATACCATCTTCAACACACCGCTGCGCTGGGTGGTCATGCTGGCCCCGATCGCCATGGTGATGATGATCTCCTTCGGCGCCAACAAGATGAGCTCGGGCATGGCCCGGGTGCTCTTCTACGTCTTCGCCGCGGTGATGGGGATTTCCCTGTCCTCGATCATCGCGATCTACACGCCCGGCTCGATCGGCAATACCTTCTTCGTGACGGCTGCGGCCTTCGGTGCGCTGAGCCTCTATGGCTACACGACGAAGACCAACCTCACGGGTATGGGTTCCTTCCTGATCATGGGCGTGTTCGGCCTGATCCTGGCTTCGGTCGTCAACATGTTCCTGGGTTCGAGCGCGCTCGACTTTGCCATCTCGGCGATCGGCGTGCTGATCTTCGCAGGCCTCACCGCCTACGATACCCAGCGCCTGAAGATCAGCTATTACGAATATGGCGGCTCGCCGGAAGCGGCTGCCAAGATGAAGGTCCATGGCGCGCTGAGCCTGTATCTCGACTTCATCAACATGTTCCTCTTCCTGCTGCGCTTCATGGGTAATCGCAACTAGGCTGAGGCATCATGTCTCCAGATCGACCCCCGGTGCTCCGCGCCGGGGGTTTTTCTTTGCCGGATCAGTCCGGGACGATGTTGAAGCGCTTCTTGTCGAACACCCGCAACACCTGCTGCAGCTCGTGGCCGCGTTTGAGCACCTGGCCATCGACGGCGACGACCTTGTACATGCCCTGCCGCTGGGCATCGGCGGGCGTCTTCACCACGGAAAACATCGGCACTTCGCTCGTCCGGCGGAAAATCGAGAAGACGGCATTGGTTCCCAGCCCGTCTATGGCGTAGTCCTTCCACTCCCCCATGGCGACAAAGCGGCCATAGACGCGCAGGATCTCCGACAATTCCTGCCGGTCCCACATGATGGGGGCGGGGGCTTTTCGCCCCGCTTCAGGCCATGACGACACTGATTTTCTCCTGACGGTTGAGTCGTTAATCCCAGCTTACAAACATTTCACCCTGCGCCGCAAAGTGGTCACATTTTGGGCCTTTTGCGGCCTCACCCCACCGCCACCGTTTGATCTGTCGATCGGCCGCACACATGTACCGGATCCTGGTTTTAAACAGCCCCCCCAGCCCCCCGGATCAAGGGCAGCGCGCCGGTCGACACCTCCATTCAGATTTGCGATTTTGCGTTCAGTCTTCGCTCTGGCCAAGTGGCGTGCACCGCGCTAACGCTAGGGCCTGCAATTCGTGAGCGCCACCCATGCTGGTCGCCGACCATTTGATAAAGGATTTCGGAGGCCTGCGGGCCGTCGATAGCGTCAGCTTCACCCTGGAGCGTGGCGAGGTGCTCGGCTTTCTCGGTCCCAATGGCGCCGGCAAGTCCACCACCATGCGCATGCTGGCCGGCTGTCTCGAGCCGGATTCGGGCAGCGCCCGCATCGCCGGCCATGATTGCGTCCAGGACCGTATGGAGGCCCAGTCGCGTCTCGGCTATCTGCCCGAAGGCGCTCCGGCCTACCCCGCCATGACGCCGCGCGCCTTCGTGATGTTCGGCCTGCGGGTTCGCGGCTTTTCCGGCGGCGCCCTGAAACGGGCAACCGAGCTGGCGCTCGAGCGGGCCCGGCTCGGTGAAGCGGCAGAACAGCCGATCGGCACACTCTCCAAGGGCTATAAGCGCCGCGCTGCCCTGGCCGCAGCCATCGCGCATGACCCGGCCGTACTCATCCTCGACGAGCCGACTGACGGCCTCGATCCCAATCAGAAGGACGGCGTGCGCGAACTGATCCGTGAGATGGCGCCGGAAAAGGCGATTATAATCTCGACCCATATTCTCGACGAGGTCCCCGCAGTGTGCAGCCGGGCGATCATCATCGCCCAGGGCAAGCTCCTGTTTGACGGCACGCCCCATGATCTGGCACGGTTGACGCCGGCGGATACGATCGAGGCATCCTTCCGCCATTTGACGCGGCTCGACGCCCCTGCCGGGGAGGCCGCATGATGCGCAGCCTGGTTGCGGTCTATCGCCGCGAATTGACCGCCTATTTCCAGACGCCCCTGGCCTATGTCTTCCTCGCCGTCTTCGCCTCGGCGGCGCCGGCCTTCGCCTTCCACCTCGGCCGCTTCTTCGACACCAACCGGGCCGATCTGGCGCCGCTCTTCGACTACCTGCCCTGGCTGCTGGTCATCCTGATGCCGGCGCTGGCGATGCGCGCCTGGGCGGAAGAGAAGGATCGCGGCACGCTGGAATTCCTCCTCTCCCTGCCGATACCGCTCTGGGCCTCGACGGGTGGCAAATTTCTCGCGGCCTGGACCGTTGCCCTCGCCGCCCTCTGTCTGACGGCGCCGATGTGGATTGCGGTGAATTACCTTGGCGACCCCGACAATATGGCGATCGCGACCGCCTATCTCGGTGCCCTGCTTCTGGCGGGCGGCTATCTGGCCATCGGCCAGGCCCTGTCGGCGACGACGGCCAACCAGGTGGTGGCCTTTGTGCTCGGTGCGGGCGCCTGTTTCCTGCTCACCATGGCCGGCCTGCCGCTGGTCCTGTCAGTGCTGGGGGAGAACGCCCCGGCAGCCCTGTCTGAATTCATCGCCAGCCTCAGCGCCCTGGAGCATTACGATGCTCTGCGCAATGGCGTGATTGATCTCTCCGATCTGGTCTATTTTGCCGGACTCATCCTGGTCTCGCTCGGTGCAGCCGGTGTGATGATTGCCGAACAGCGCGGGGGCAGCCGATGAAACGCGCGCTTTTCCTGCCGCTCATGCTGGCCAGCCTGATCGCGATCTTTCTCGCGACAACCCTGCTCTCGACCCATTGGCTCTCCGGTGTCCGCATCGATCTGACGCAGAACGGCCTCTACCGCCTCTCGCCGGGGACCGTCGCCGTGATCGACCGCCTGAACGAGCCGGTGGAGTGGCGCTTCTATTATTCCCGCGCCGAGGCGGCGCAATACCCGGCAGTGCGCAGCTATGCCACCCGGGTGCGCGAATTGCTGCGGGCCTATGAGAAGCGCTCTGACGGACGCATCCGCCTGATCGAGATCGATCCGGCCCCCTTCTCGCAAGCCGAGGATGAGGCGCTGGGCGCCGGCATGCTGCCCATGCCGACCGATACGGGCGAGCAACTCTTCTTCGGGCTGCAAGTGCGCAATTCCGTCGATGATCAGGCGATCATCGCCATGTTCGATCAGGCCGATGAGGCGCGGCTGGAATATGATCTCACGCGGCTGATTTCCGATGTCGACCGCCCGGAACGGCCAAAGCTGGCCATTCTGACCAGCCTGCCGGTCAGCCCGTCCAATGGCGCGCCCAATCATTTCATCGCCGAGCTCAATGCGGCCTATGACCTGCAATGGCTCGACCGTGATTTCGACAGCATTCCCGATGCGGCCGCCCTGCTCATCCTGCACCCGACCACTCTCAGTGAGGGCCAGCTCTATCTGATCGACCAGTTTGCCCTGCGCCAGGGCCGGGTTTTGCTCTTCGTCGACCCGATGGCGCACATGGCCTTGCGCGCCGGCCCGGACGGCCTGCCGCCGATTGATGCCCATCGCGCCTCCAGCCTTGGCTCCCTGATCGCCAATTGGGGCGTCAGCTGGGATGCCGAGACGGTCGCGATGGACCGCTCGCTCGGCCTGCCGGTCGAGATTGTCGAAAGCGATGGCCGGGCACGCCGCCGGGCCTATCCGCTCTGGTTCTCGCTGGGGCCGGATCAACTCAACTCCGAAGACCTGGCCACCGCCGTGCTGGATCGCGGTGTCAATTTTGGCTCCCCGGGTGCGCTCGATTTCCTGCCCGATAGCGGGCTTGAGGTCACGGCCCTGATGAATACCAGTCCGGACGGCGCCCGGATCGATGCGAATATCGCGGCGGGCGCGCCCGGCCCGGATGAATTGCTGCGTGATTATCAGGCAGGGCGCGAGCCGATTGTCATCGGTGCCCGTCTGCGCGGCGATATCACCTCCGCCTTCCCGGCAGGCCCGCCGGCGAGCGATATCGTGTTCAATCCGGCCGATTACCTGTCGCAATCCGCCGTGCCGCTGGATCTGACCATCATCGCCGATGTCGACTGGCTCGATGACAGCTTCTACCTGCGCAGCGACCCGTCGATCGGCGATACGATCGTCGCGGACAATCTTACCCTGGCGATGAATCTCATCGATATGGCGGCGGGCGATCCGGCCCTGATCGGCTTGCGCTCGCGGGCCCCTTCGGCGCGGCCGATGACGCGGGTTGACGATCTGCGCGCCGCGGCAGAATCCCGCTATGTCGAGATCCAGGAGCGGCTTGAGGCCGAAATCGACGAGGCGGAAACGCGTTTGCGCGAGCTGCAGGGCTCGGGGCAGGCATCCGGCCTGTCCGGTCTCGACGCCCGGTCGGGCCAGCTGGAAGCGACGGCCTTGCGTCAGCGCATCCTGACCACACGTTCGCACCTGCGCGAGGTCGAGCGCGAATTCCGCCATGATATCGATGCGCTCAATTCCAATCTGCAATTCTGGACGATTGGCGTTCCGCCGGCCCTGATTATCCTGATCGGTGTTTTCGGAGCCCTCGCGCGCCGCCGCAGGAGAGCCCGATGAGCCAGCGCATGGATCGCCAGCGTTTGCGCCAGCTGGGCCTGTTCGGGGCGCTTGCCGCAATTCTGCTCCTGGCTGCCGGCCTGTCCCTTGCCGGCGAGGCCCGGCGTGGGTGGCAGCCTGAGGTGAGTGGTCCTGTTTTGCCGGAATGGACGCAGACCGTCGCCAATGCCCGAGAGATCGAGATCACCGGCCCGGCCGATCATTTCGTCCTGCAGCGCGGTGAGGCCGGCTGGGTCATGCCGAGCCGTGATGATCATGCCGTCATCCCGGAACGCCTTGCCGAGCTCGATGCCTTCCTCGCCGACCTCAGTTTTGCCGGAGCGCGCACGGCCGACCCGGCCAAGCATGCACGGCTGGAATTGCTCGACGGGCCCGGAGAGAATGCGGCAACGCGGATCACCGTGCGCGATTCCGTGGGCACAGTGCTGTCCGATGTGATGATCGGGGCGTCGCGCAACGGCTTCGTCTATCTGCGCTTTCCGGATCGCTCGCGGACCTATGCCGCGCGATTGACCGACCCGGGCGCCACTATCCCCGATATCGCCCAGGCCGATAACTGGCTCGAGCTGGATTTCATTGCGCTCGATGCCAGCGATATTGCCCGCACCACGATCAGTCCGGAGCGCGGGCCTGGCTATGTGCTGGAACGCGCAGGACGCTCAGCGCGCAATTTCTCCCTGCGCGAACCCGGTGGCTGGCGACCGATCACCGCCGGCGCCGGCAATGGCCCTGCAGCGGCCCTGGTGCGCATGCGCTTTCGGGATGTGCGCCGCGCCGACCGCCTGCGCGGGGAGCAGGTGGGCCGCCATGTCGAGGAGACCTTCTCAGGCCTGCGGCTGACGCTGGATATTCTCGCTCTGGGCGAGACGCGCTGGACCGTGATTACCGCAGAGGCTCTCACCGATGGCAGCCGTGAGGCGGCCGATGCGATCAATGCCCGGGCCGATGGCTGGGCTTTTCTGTTGAGCGATCTCAGCCTGGACCGGCTATTGCGTCCCCTGGACGAGATTGCGGATTTTGTTGGAGTAGCCCGTGCGCCTGAACCAGATAACGATACCGGTCAGTGACATCCCGCGTTCGCGGGACTTCTACGCGAAGCTCGGCTTCCGTCTGCTGGTCGATTCGCCGCATTATTCGCGCTTTCTGGCACCGGAGGGCGATACGACCTTCTCCTTGAGCGCGAGTGTCGACCCGATCATCCCGGGGGCCGTCATCTATCTGGAATCGGACACGCTGGATGATGAAGTTGGCCGGCTGAAGGCGCTTGGTTTTACCTTTGACACCGAGCCTGAGGATATGAGTTATCTGTGGCGTGAAGCCAAGCTGCGCGATCCGGACGGGCATTTGATCAAGCTCTATCATGCCGGCGAAAATCGCATCGATCCGCCCTGGCGCGTCAAGGCTCAGCCTGGATCATGACCGCGCCCTTTCGCATCGGCTTCGTGCTGTTCGACAATCTGACCCAGCTCGATTTCACCGGCCCGCTCCAGGTGCTCAGCCGCCTGCCCGGCGCCGAGCTGCATCTGGTCGCCAAAACGCTGGACCCCGTCCGCAGTGATTGCGGGCCTTTCATCCTGCCGACGACGCGGATGGCGGATTGCCCGCAGCTCGACCTGATCTGCATTCCCGGCGGTTTTGGCGTTGATCAGGCCATGCTCGATGCCGAGATCATCGCCTTCGTGCAGGCACAGGCGAAGACGGCGCGCTATGTCACATCTGTCTGCACCGGGGCCTTTGTGCTGGGTGCGGCCGGTCTGCTCAAGGGCCGCCGCGCGACGACGCATTGGGTCTATCACGCCGATCTGGCGGCGGTCGGTGCGATCCCGACGCAGGGCCGCACCGTGCGCGACGGCAATGTCTTTACCGGCGGCGGTGTGACGGCGGGGATTGATTTTGCCCTGACCCTCGTCGCCGAGATTGCCGGCGAGGCCCTCGCGCAGACCATTCAGCTCGGCCTGGAATATGATCCCGCGCCGCCCGTCGACAGCGGTTCTCCGGACAAGGCACCGGCCGGCGTGCTTGACGCCGCCAATGCCCGCTATGCCCCGCGCCTTGAGGATTTCCGTCAGGCGCTGTCGGGCGTGGTGCTGTAGGGCGCCTGATCGTTCTCGCCGACGCGCATCAGACGATCCGCGGCGGCGCGGGCAAAGCGCAGGGTGAGGGCCTTGCGGCGGGCCGGGGCCAGCGGCAGAAGCGGGCTCTCGCGAATGATTGCACCGCCAAATCCATCCGCAATGATCAGGCCGGCCTGTTCGGGAATCACTTCATGGGGAAAGCGCTGCGAGACCGCGAAATAGATGCGCTCGCAATAGCCCGTATAGTCCGTCCACTTATTGTCGGCGCGAAAATCGGCAATGCCTGACTTCACCTCGATAATGGTGATCTCGCCCTTGCGGCCGAGCGCAGCGAGATCGGCGCGGCGGCCATCGGGCAGGGAGAATTCCGGGATGGCGCTGAAGCCCATCTGCCATAACAGCCGTGCCGCACCGCGCATCAGCGCCTGGGCGTCATCGATCTGCGGATTGCGGCCGGAGGCGACGTCTGTGAAGTCCATGTGCGCAGTCTGTTCGTTTTTTGTTCGCCTGACAAGCCGCCTGCCTGACGGCGAGGCGTGTTTGCCGCGTGCCTTTTGCCGGCAGAGCCGCTAGTGAGGCCCGGCATGAAACCACAGGATTTTCCCATGACCGCCTTTGCCGATCTGACACCGCCAACCCTCGGCGATTTCGAGGCCCTCGCCATGCAGGGCTGGGAGGCTTTGCCGGAGGCCTATCGCGAGATGTGTGGCCATGTCGAACTCTTCGTCGCCGATTTCGCGGATGCCGATATGCTTGAGGCGGTTGGTCTGGAAGACCCGTTCGAGCTCACCGGTCTCTATATGGGTGTCGATCTGACGCGCCAGTCGGCCAGCGATCCCACGCCCGAGGCGTCACGCATCTTCCTCTTCCGCCGCCCGATCCTGGATGAATGGGCTGATCGCGAGGATGTGCCGCTGGGCGAGCTGATCGTGCATGTCCTGGTGCACGAGATCGGCCATCATTTCGGACTTTCCGACGAGGCGATGCACCGGATCGAGGAATCGGACGGCGCCGAGTCCTGAAATGCGGGCATTTCGCCTTTGAGGTGAGTCCGGCACGGAATCGGACTCCGGCCGCATTTCCTGCCATTCCCGAGCATTTTCAGCAAAAGTGGGAACCGGTTTTGCGGTTCGAAAATGCGACCAGGCAAGACTCTACTCAAATTGGATATAAAAACGCCCGCTGGAGGTCCAGCGGGCGTTTTCAATGCAATTCTTCGAAGAGGGTTTAGCCCTTCTTCTTCGGCTCGCGCTTGACGATGCCGCGACCGGTGG